>JAEHJW020003955.1_pt1 | contig 260527 bp, 307 predicted proteins | sample 9271431 | NCBI WGS metagenome assembly JAEHJW02
CCGGCGCCTGTTTTTCCTCACAAAGTTGGATATGGGTTGGATGGTAAAAATGAAGGCACCTAGAAAATCTCTCTAAGTGCCTTATTCTTTTGGCTCCCCGGGACAGGCTCGAACTGCCGACCTAGTGATTAACAGTCACCCACAAGACTCTAACATGCACCAACATACTCTAACATTATGCCAGGATTATCAGCCAATTACGGGGGTCATATCAAACCTGTACAAACCCCCAATAACCCTCAAGCGCACCGCGAATGTTCCCGGAATGTTCCCGGAATAGTCCCCAGGGTGTATGATTCTCGCGGTGCGGAAAAGGGGTGCGTCGATGCTGACAGAAAGGGGAATTCGTGCCGCCTCGCCGAAAGAGGCCGAGTACGAACTGAAGGATGATGGGGATTATGGGTCCGGAACGCTTTATTTGCGGGTGTATCCGTCAGGCCGAAAAACATTCGCCTTCAGTATGCGTGTACGTGGAAAACGCCTGCGCGGTAGCTTGGGACGGTATCCGGAGCTCAGTCTCGCGGAAGCCCGAGTGAAAGCGGCGGAGCTTGCCGCGCTCTGGCAGAGAGAATCTCGCTTGCCCGCTTCTCCCGAGGTGAATAGGACTGTGGCGGACTGTTTTTCGGACTACATGCGACTCTGGGCTACCCCTAACAAGAAGTCCGCTGCCATGGATGAGATTCGCTTTCGGCGGCACCTGTCGAGCCTGGCGGAGATGCCCTTGGGTGAAGTGGATTTTTGCCGTATCGCCGCCATACTGGATACCGTGGTGTCCCGCGGTGCTCCCATAGAAGCCAACCGGCTTTACGCGCTGCTCAGCAAGTTTTTTTCCTTTAGTCTGCAAAGAGGCTGGATTGAGTCCAATCCCATGGACCGGCTTCAGAAACCGGCCAAGGAAAAGGCCAAAAGCAGATTTCTGAGCAAGGAAGAAATACGCGTCTTTTGGGGGTATGCGGAGCCCACGTTGCTGGGTCTGGTTTTACAGGTAATCCTGCTTACCGCCCAACGTCCGGGAGAGGTACGCCAGATGAAATGGCGAGAAATTACCGGTGAGTGGTGGGAGATTCCGGAATCCGTAGCGAAAAATGGCCGCGCCCATCGCGTGTATCTATCCGGGTTTGTGCGCAGCCTGTTACCGGAGAAACGAGCCTCTTCGGCGTATGTTTTCCCTTCGCTCCTCGGGCGCCCCTTCGGGAAGGACAGTCCGGGACACCTGGCGGCACGTGTTTCCAAACGGGAAGGCTTCGCCTCCCCCTTTACCGCTCATGATTTGCGGCGTACCGGACTGACACAGATGGGTGCCTTGGGGGTACCGGAGCATCTGTTGGGCGTCATCGCCAACCACACCAGCCAGAGCGTCACCGGCGTCTACAACCGCTACGGGTACGACAAGGAAAAACAGGAAGCGCTGGAAACCTGGGGAGAACGGGTGCGGGAATGGGTTATGCCCAATCGGGAATAATGCGCACATTGTTTACCGCCGGAAACGGTTTCTCAAGTCTAGGGACAGGCTGCCCGGGTGATGCCTGACGTGGTTTCGAGTCTGCGGTTTCGCAAGAAAAAGGCACCCCGAAGGGTGCCGATGCAAATCAACTCTTCCGGATACTCTCTAGCAGGGTTATTACCGCGCTGTCCGCGGCATCATAATGGAGACATGGTTCGTAATTAAATAGCCCTAACCCCAATACTCTCCCGGTACCAATGCATTTCCAGCAAGCGCTGTCAGACACGATATAACATCGCTTGTTTTGCCGGACCAATGGGATTCTCCTCCCGACTCAGAGCCCGGATAGCAAGAGCGTGGAATTGGTCAAAAAATCGTGCAGTCAGAGATTCGTAGTCGGGTCGTCCCACCAAGGGAAACCCTATGGCGTCATCCATTCTATCTGTTAGCAAAAGTTGCGTGTCGGCATGCACTCGCAGATATTCCGGATTATCGACCGGAATGTCGGACGGGTCGTTATGACCCTGATGCACCGCCGCGTAAAACTGACACATCTCCCTGTGCCGCTGGGCTTTTTCGGCGCCATCCCAGCGCCCGTCGGCGTTGACCATTAGGTAGCGATAGATGGCATGCTGAAGATGGAGTCGGCAGGCATTCTTAAAGTAGTCGGTCATCTCGTCGTTCCCACATTGCGAGGCGGGTAGTGCGGGTTACGGCTGCAATTAGCCGTCTCTGCTGTGGACATACAGGAAGAACTGGCCTAGAACAACCCCTGCCAACAACAGGATAAGGCCACCTGCCGTGAAGCAACTACCCGGGTCGAGGAGTATGACCCCGACCAGGGTGGTTACCATACCTACCCAGCTTACTCCCCAGCAAACCACAGCCCCGTGCCAGCTATCCCATTGCATCTTTTTCATTTCGCACCTCGAAACTCGCGGACAATTTCCGCAGGCCCCTTACCGCAAGCGGAGGATTCAGCCCGCGAGAAGAGAGGCCGCCTTATCACCGTCACGGGGGTCCGGCCAGCGGCATCCCGCTGTGCTGACGTTCAGTGCCCCTCCAAGGACGAACTTACCCGGTGCGGTAAGGGGCTTGCGGTAATTACGCCGCGAGTAAACGGAGAGAGTGGAATGTGCTATTACTTGTTACTGGGTGCCCGCCCCGAATCCGGGGACTGGACGCCCGCACAGCGGGAAGCCTGGAAACGATATCTGGCGCGCTTTTTCGACCAGGACCGTCGCAGGGGAGTATACGTGCTGTGGAGAGCCGGACGCTACGGTGTCACCACTGCGGCGGCTCTCCGGACGGCCTGGTTTAAGGAGGCGGAGTGGGAAGCCGTCGAGGTGGCCATCCCGGAGGGAAGCGGTTCTCCGGAGCTAGCGATGCGGGACTTTTTCCCGGAGCTGGTGTCTCGCGGCCTCCTGGCGATGACGCTGTACCTGGTTCGCGGGGAAACCGGAGGGTTCATCCAGGACCGGGACAGACTGCGATGTATCCCGCAGGGGGACATTGTCGCCACCCGGACTTTCCTCCGGGAACCGGACGGGACGCCGCTCCCGGGGCTCCAGACAATTCCGGCGGATTGGACTTGCCGAAACAGAGGTTATCGCAGTATGCGTCTGACTTGATTTTTCCCCCTCCTCGCGAGGGGTTTTTCGTGTCCGGTCCGGCGAATGTTCCGCTTGCGGTAATGGGTTGTGCGGGAGGGCCGCTTTGTGGCGTTACGCCAGCTCCGGGACGCTTTCGGCGACACACGGCTGGAACCCGGGCACAGCGGCCACCCCTTCGTGGAATTCCACGAAGCAGGACGGCGTATAGCGGCTGTCCGGCCGGTGCCCGGCATTTCGGGGCTGCTCCGGTACTTCGGTACCCATTCGAGAGCAACCGGCTCACCCCGCCTGATAAAGGCGCCCGGTCCATTTCTTTGGGCCGGGATTTCCTTGTCCGGGCCCCGGCCCTCTCAAGAAACCCCCAGCAGGAAGCTGGGGGTGGTACCGCTAATGCGCGGATACGGCTTACTGATGCTGCGCCACGGCCTGAAGAATCTCGTGCGCCGCATACAGTTGCGGGTGGAACAGCGCCACCCAATACCAGATGTCCGGGAGCGTGCATAACATAAACAGGAGGGAAATCAGCGCGGCTAACACGCCGGGAATCACTCGCACCGCCACGCGAAACCCGTCTTCTTCGGTGACGTCCTGCCCGCCGGTTTTGGCCCAGATGCCGTAGGCGCTACGCAGCGCCCACAGGGCCGCTAAGAAACAGAGCAGCGCGATGCCGCCATAAACGAGGTGCTGGACGGCGCGGACTTGATACACCTCAGAGGTGACGCGCCAGCCTGCGGTGGCGGCGGGGGTCAGCGCCGTAACCAGTTTTTCGGTGAGCGTCTGTACCGCCAACAAATTCTTCGTAAAAGACATGGGAAACTCCGGACTAAACACGCAGACGAATCGCTGCCGGAGTGTTACCGCAGACGGCGTATTCAGCGATACGGGGAGGCCGTCGGCGGTTCTCCGCGCCGCGCGCAAATCCAGCGCCAGCGGTAATATACCCACCCGGGCTTGTATCCCAATTCTCGGCAAAGTCTCTCCAGTTCCGCGCGACTGGATGCCCGTTCTGCGCGTCTCAGCAGGTCCCGCTTGCGGGCGACGCTGCGGGCGTACTCTTCGGGAGAGATTTCCCGCAGTTCCGCTTCCGCGGGAGGGATTTCCATCTGTGCCCGGGACAGGCCGTCTTTATTCCGCAGGGGCATCTCCACTCCGCATTCGGTGCAGTGGATAAGGGTGGCCAGGACGCGCGCCCGGCAACACGGGCACTCGCGCATGGCTCCCGCCTCGTTCGTTACGTCATCATCCACCGGCGTCATCTCCGGAATATAGTGTTCCGCCGGGCCGTATTTCCCGAAGTTCCCGCAGAAATCGAGGATGTGGCAGTCCGTCTTGCCGGGGTGGCTCCGAAAGCCTCTCCCGCACATCTGGACATACAGCCGCAGTCCGCCTTCCGCGTCGCCCCGGATATTCCCAAAGCGGAGCAGCACCACGGCGTCGATTCCGGGGTTGTCGTACCCCTCCAGATAAATGCCGACATTGGACACCACCTGAATCTCGCCGTCCGCGTGTTTTCGGTGGATTTCCTCCCGGACTCCGCGCGGCGTGCCGGCGTCCACGTGGGCGGCGGAAATGCCCGCCTCCTGGAAAAGCATCACCAGCTTGCGGGATTCCTCCACGCGGTGGCAGAACACCAGGGTCTTTCGTTCCGGAGAGAGGCGCATCCACTCGGAAACCACGTTCTCCAGAATCGGAGGCACCCGCCGGCTGCGGCCCTCCGCGTCCTCCGCAAACAGGGGGTCCCAGACATGATACCGCCCCTGGACCAGTATCCCTCGGGATTGCAGGTCCTCGTGGCTGGCCACCGCGTGGGCCACCTCGAAAAGCTCCAGGGTGCTCTCGCAGGGGGTGGCGGTGACGCCCAGGATATGTCCGCGCGGCGCGTAGTGGTCCCATATCGGGGCATACACTTCCTCGGCGGCATGGTGCGCCTCGTCGATAATGAGCAGCCTCGCTTCTGGCTTGGCGCGGCGCATCAGCCAGGAATGCGGGGTGCCGACGATTACCGATGCCGCCGAGGGGTTGGCTGGTGCGAGAGCGGGGTCCACTCCACCGTAGGCATAGGTTACCGGGAGGCCCGCTGCCTCCAGCGAGGCCCCCATCTGCTGAACGAGTACGCGCAAATGGGCCAGAATCAGCACGGGGGTCCCTTTCTCGAAGGCCCTGCGCACGATATCCGTCAGCATGCGCGTTTTCCCGGCCCCGGTGGGGGCCACCGCGAGTACGCTGCGCGCCCCATCGGCAAAATGCGCACGGCACGCCGCCACACCGGATTCCTGGTAATCCCGAAGGAACGGCGCAGCCCGGGGCCCCTCTGGGATGGCTTCCTCTGCCGCTCCGCGGGCCTCCGCCGAGGCGTGTATCTGCGAAACGGGAACATCTTTCTGCTTGGCGTCCACGCGGCGCCCTCCTGGTGGATATTCGGCCAGGTGATTACCGAAGTCGGCGAATTCACGCATTGCGGTAATTCCGAGACAGGAATTGCCCTGCGTGTTTACGGAGAGTGCGATGAAAGCAATAGCAACGGATGTGGACCAGGTATTATTGGATTTTGTGGAGGGCTGGCGGCGTGCTGCCGAGGATGTGCTGGAGCGCCCCGTTATGGAAATCAGCCGGGAGTTTTCGCTCTACCGGCGCATGGGGCTCACCTCGGACGAGGGGAACCGCGTCTGGGAGGCGTTCCACGCTTCTCGCTGGGGGACGCTTCCGGTTTTCCTGGAATCCCTCGAACTGCTGCGCATCGTAGCGAGCCGAGGTTACGGCGTACACGCCGTGACGTCCGTTCCGCATCACGCGCTGTTGGCGCGTCGGGCCCAGCTTGCCGGGCTGCTGCCCGGTATTCGGGTGCATCAGGCGGAGACGCTGCATCACTGCGGGACCAACGGCTGCCGCACCAAGGAAGCCATTTTACGGGAACTCCGCGTAGCGTTTTACGCCGATGACCGGTGGCCTCATTGTGCGGAAGCTGTCGCGGCGGGCGTTCCCGCGGTATTCCGCGTCGATGGCGGACACGACGGTAATGGCACACCGGTTCCGGGTGTGCCGGAAGTGCCCAGTCTCTCGGCGGCTTTGCGGAACTGGCTGGAGTTGTAACGGTATCATCCCGCATTTCGGTGCGGGTTTTTTGCGAATCGCGGGATTGCGGTAATCAGTGCATCAGGGTCCGCCAACAAAAGGGGGTGTCATGCTTACTACGGAAAAGGTATTACCGCAACTAACCACGCTGTACGACGGCGGGAGTCACTATGCGGAATTCGCTTGGCTGGACGCGGGGCGGACCTGGTGCCCCACGGATTACGCGGTCCGTAACTATTTGTTGCCGGGGCACCCGAAATTCTTCTGCCGGACGGAGGCGCTGCGCTGGGCGGTATGCCGCGGTACACAGGACGGCGCTCCCGCGGAACGGCGAAACCGGGCACGTCGGCTGGAGGAATTGCACAGGGAGTATCCCCTGGGGACTTCCACGCTCCGGGAATCCCTCCTGGCGGGGGAACGGGAGCTCGTGTCCGCGCTGCTGTCCCTATCCGGGAAAACGCTGGAATTATTGTTTCGGCGGGCCGCCGACGGTATCGAAGACGCGGAGGACTCGGACTGGTGGCTGCTGGATTGTGGATTCCTGGAGAATCCCGAGTGGGACCCGGACGATGACGACAACGATGAGGACTTCCTCATTCCGGGAAACCTGCCGGACAGCTTGCGGCGGGAACTTGCCGGCAAATCAGGGCACGCTGCCCTGGCCTGGTATGCGGTGGGGTTGTGGCCGCTAGTGAACCCGCTTGGGCGGGACGGGCGCGACGACGAGATTCCCATGAGGTACCCCGCCATCGCGAACTTCCTTCGGAACCTGTCGCCGTCCGCGGCTTCCGGGGGCGTCGCGTGAAAAAGACGGCCCTGATACGCCACATCAACCCGGAAACCCGCGCGTTCCTCGAGGGAACCCGCGCCCGGCTGCAGGAGTTGGAGTCCTCCGGAGAGGCGGTCACCGCCGTACTCGCCTTCGTTGACCCAAGCAATGGTGAAGTGGCCGTGGGTTTCATCGGGGACGGCCTGCTCGAAGTGCTCGGCTTGCTGGAAGCCGCCAAGTATACGCTGCTGGAACCGGAGCAACCGCTAAAAAAGCGCCCCTAGGGGCGCTGGAATGCTATACCTTGGCGTACCGTTTTTGGATGGCGGTGGCCTCCTCCTTGCCGTCCTCGAGCCGACGGCCCGAGGGCCTTGCGCCCTTGTAACCGCCGCGACTCCCCGCCAGAGCGGTTTTCCCGAGCAGTAGCGGTTCCACGCTCGCCCGCACGGAGGAAACGTCCATCCCCGCCATCTCCGCGAAAAGGCACACTTCCGCCTGAATCGCCAATCGTACGCGGGCATCGCGGGCGAGTTTGCCCTTGCCCACCCAGAACTCGCCAAGAAACCGGCGTAAATCCCCCAGGGAATAGCCGCGACGCAAGGCCCAGATAAGGGGAACCCGGTCCCGCAGTTGCGCATCGAGTTCCTGCTCCTCCACCTGGGCATCCAGGTCCAGGTCCGTCTCGTTGCGGGCCTCCCAGAGGGCGCCCCGCAACTTCCGCAGCCTGGATACGAAATCTCGATATTCCCGCACTTCGGAGACGGCGCTGCCTTGGTGAATCCCTGGATTCGGCCCCGACTTGAACGGATTGCGCTCCGCCGTATCCCGGAAATACCAGTCCTGGATGGCGTTGCGTAGCGCTTTGACGGCGTACGACACTTTGTTCGACATGGGTGCCAGAACCGCCAGGGACTCGGCGTTGAAGCCCTTGGTGCCCCGGAAATCCCGTATCATCTCCAGTGGCGGCATCAGCCGGAAGTCCTCTCCCGGATATTGCCGCTCGATGTGTTTGAGGGCGATGTCCAGCAGTTCCAGCATGACCCGGTCATCCGGGAAACACCGGTTGATGCTGATGCCGCCCGTCTCCGGGATGATGGCACTCCAGTCCTTCACCTTCTTCTTCGCCGCGCCGACATCTTCGGCGTTTTGGTCCGCGTTCATAGTGCTCTCCAAGAACTCACAGGCTAATTCCTGTAAATCCATTACCGCATTGATTGCATTCAGGTAATTGGAGCGCCGCGGCTGCGGGAAGAGCGGGGCGCCGAATCCGCGCCTTGCGGTAACACGCCTGCGGAAATTGTCCGCGTGTTACCAGGAGAGCGTGATGTTATTCGCAGAAAATGAATTGCCCCAGGGCAGTCCGAAATGGCTGGACTGGCGCAGGGGCGGTATCGGCGGCAGCACCGTGTACGGCCTCGCTTGCCATCCGGAAACCATCCCGGAACTGGCCCCGGCCATCGCGGAAATCGTCCGCCCATCCCATACGCCGCCGGACTGGGTTTCCACCCCCCGGCAGACGTGGCGGGAGTACTTCGGCGCTCCGCGCAGCATTTCCCGCTTCCATACGGAACGCGGGCACCGGTTGGAACCCATCGCCCGGGAGCTGCTGGAGGATACGCTGGGATTCCCGGTGAGCCAGGTCTGCCTGTTCCCTGACTCGCGTTCCACCTGCCGCGTCAGTCTTGACGGATTCTGCTTCGAGACGGGGACGTTGCTGGAGGTGAAGGCTCCGTTCCATCGCTGGGACCGTCTGCCGGATTACGTCATCTGGCAGACGGCGTACCAGGCGGCGGTATGCGAGGCCGCGGGGCTTCAGGTGACTGACATCGTCATCATCGAAGTCTACGAGGAGGAGGGCGAGGTGTTCTGCAACCGCTGGAACCCGATGGCCAGCGGGATGTCCAGCGGCGAGTTCCGGCGCCTGGGCGAGGCCCTCATGGTGCTGGCGGAAGTCTTTTACCGGGAACACCTGGTGGGACAGACGCCCCCCGAATACACCTCCACGGAGGTGCGGGACGTGGAGGAGGACCCGGAATGGACAGAGGCCGCGGACGCCTGGTTGCAGGCGAAAGCGGCGCTGGACACGGCGGAGGAGGCGGAAGACGCCGCCAAGGCGCGTATCCGGGAATTGTCCCTCCAGTTGGCCAACGGGCAACCGGGGGTCCGGGGAAGCGGCGTGCTGGCGCGGATGTCCGACGCCAGGGGCTCCATCAACTACAAGGCGGCGCTGGAGGAACTGTTTCCGCTGACGCCGGAGTCGGTGCTGGAGGCGTATCGTCAAAGTGGGCGAACCTCCGTTACCGTTCGCCGAGGGTAATCCACCACCGCACCTTCGGGTGCGGTTTTTTGTGTTACGGGGTACCGCGCCGCCAGGACGGCGTTTGCGGGATGCCGACAAGGCGGTTGCCTTTCTCGCGGGGCCCTCTCGCCGGCCTTGCGCCGCCCTCCGGCGGCGCAAGCACGGTTCCGGGACGTGCTCCCGGCTGGGATGACCGCGCTCGAGCGGCGGCGGCATCGAGACTTCTGGACAGGCTGCGCAGGTGCGCGAGTATCGCCTGCGAGCGCGGGTTATCCGGGATTCTTGACGCGCGGGTTATCTCGTACTCCTTCGCGCGAAGGGTTTCATTGCGGGCGATGCGCCGCTCCTGACGCAGGTATTCCTCCGAGTCGGCACCCCCGTCACTAGGGTACTGCTGCAACCACTTCGGAGGCGGTGGGACCACGGGTCCCCTTGCGGTGGTGGGCGGCAGCGGCGGCGTCCAGGCGGACAGGGGGACCCCGGTTTCCCTGGCGGAGTGTCCGGGGCTGAGGATGAGGGCTTCTCCGGCAAGCGGGAAAGCCAGCAAAAGGGCGAAAACGACGGCGAGTTTTTTCAAAGCGGGCTCCTTGGGGGCAAGTGGCGGGGGTCCCCTCCTCGCATTACCGAAGTCATACTTTTCGCGCGAAAGGTTTCCGTGCGGGAGACGCGCCGCTCCCAGCGCTGATATTTCGCCGAGTCGGCCCCCTCGTCTCCGGGATACTGTTGCAACCACTCCCCACATTACCGAATTCACCGCTTGTGCCGACATGCGTCGGCGAAAACACGAGCTCCCCGAAGCTTCGCTTTCCAGGTATCGTTTCGCCGCTTCAGCGGCACAAGCGCATGTTCCATGTATTTACGAGTCCCCGGCGTCAAGCTTCGCCCCCTCCGGGGGCACAAGCACAAGAGGGAAATCCATGTAACGTCGAATCCCTGCTTTTCGGTAAGGGGGCTATGTCAGAACACTCAGAAAACGCCTCCGTCGTGCAGGAACCATCGGAAGCCTTTGTCCTTATTACCCTGCTGAACGGCGGGACTCTTTGGGAAATACCGGGGGACTCCCGATGTCGGCTCGAAACCCGCTTCCGGAAGCTGGCGGCGCTGGTTTCCCGCGACATGGCGGTGCTCATGGCCCTCTCCGGTTACCTGTCGCGCCGCCTGCACGGCACCGGTTTCCAGTATCCCCTCACCCGGCTGGGAACCGTCCGGGCCCGGCACGCCGCGCAAATCCAGCCGGACTGAAACGCGGCGCCGCCGTTTTCCATATCCAGTATTCCCTGATACACTGACGTTCCGGTTTCACTTTGGAGCGTGTTATGCGAAAAACGGCGGAAGAGCGGTTGTTGGACATCGGGAAAAAGCGTCAGGAGGCGGACGAGAAGCACCGGCAGGCGCTGGCGCGGCTGGATGAGGAGGAAACCCGCCTCAAGGAATCCCCCAAAATACGGGAAGCGGAGGAACGGCGGCAGCGCATGTTTTGGCGCGCGCTGGGAAAGTTGCAGCCGGAATGGGGCCTGGAACACCTGCTGGCCGCCGCGCAAAAGGTACACGAGAAACCGGAAACCCTGTTCGACGAGGGTGCCGTGTTGCTGGAAAGCCAGGGCCGCGGACTGGGTGGGCGCCCGAAGAAGTAAACCGGGAAAACCATCGCACAGGACGGGACTCAGAGCAGCTTGTTGATGAGGTCCTCGCCGATACCGAAACCCGCGCCGTATTCGATGGCGCGTCCCACCGTGGACAGTATCCCCCCGCCCTGCCGGAAATGCCCACTTTGCTGAAACGGACTGCCCTGGGGATGCGTGGTTTCCAGGTGCTGATGCAGCGCCTCCAGCAGGCGACTCACGGCGTCCCGCTCCTGTTGCATGGCGAGCAGCAGGCTTTGCGGCATCTGGCAGTTGCCCAGTTCCCGGTTCACCAACTGCTGGGCGCGGATAAGACGGGTCTCCAGGTTGTTTATGGCGCTCATGCCTGTTCCCTCGAGAGGGCGTCCACCAGCCGGCGGACGTCCCCCACGCTCCGGAGTTTTTCAAGCTCGTCGTCGGATATTTCCAGGTGGTACTCGAGTTCCAGGTCCATCACCAGTTCCACGGCATCCAGGGAATCCATCCCCAAGTCATCCCGCAAATCCAGGGAATCGTCCGGGGTTTGGGCGAGCCCCAGGCGCGCCTGGAGGAATTCCGGTACGGACGGACTGCGCGGCGTTTGTCCAGCCATCAGAGCCCCCCGCAGTACTTGAACCGGATATCCCCGCAAGTTTCGCAGATAAAGATATCCGCCTTGATTTTCTTCTCGAACGCCTCGTTAACGCCCTGGCCGATGTTGCTGAAGAGCAGGTCCGCCGCGGCACCGGCGATGCCGGTGATACCGCCGACGCGTACTCCGTGATTTCCCGCATAAGTCATGTTGGCGCCGCACACGCACTGACACGTGTCGTATTGCTGGCCGCCTTGGGTGTGTCCGAACAAGAGAGCTCCTCCTTATTTGGCGTGTTACCGCAAGCGCGATATTCGGCGTAAAAAAACCCGGCGCGAGGCCGGGGGAATGTGCGGACGGCGTCCGCGAGGGGCGTCCCCGTTCAGCCTAGACGCATCGTTCTGTAACCTCGGCGGGCGGTGTCCGAAACCACCGCCCGAAACCCCGGACCCAGCACATATGAACCCGCGTATTCCGGGCGTGCGCCCCGGATGAGCAGTACCATCGGGGGAAGCACCCGCAGGCCCCCCGCATAGCGCTCGGCATAGAGGTCGGCATAGAGCTCGGCATGGCGGACGGCTGGCGGAAAGACCTGGATTAGGGCCCTTTCTCCACCGACCGGCGAGAAAACGCCCAGCGCCGCCCGCAGCATCCACTCCGCGAAGTCCAGTTGTAGCTGGGGATTAGGCCCCCAGCGCCCGCTATTTCGCAAAAAGTGGGTGATGGTGCCGTTATCAGGTGAACGGTCCTGATATTCCAAATATTCCAAAAATAGTCGCGCCATAAGCGGCACGACTTCCCCCGGAGACAGGTTTTCCGGGTGCCCGAGGGCCTGTTCCAGGCAGCCTTCCATCGGGACCACGAACTGCCCCTCCCGCATACTGATTACACTCATCTCGTCTCTCCCTGTTGGTGGAACTCCCCTGTATTACCGCAAGTGACGTTTTCGGCACCGCGTGGAAACGCATTCGATGCCGTCCCCCGGACGTAAAAAACCGGCCGCTGGGGCCGGAGAATACTGCGCGGTTTATGGTTATTATTCCCCTATTACAGGAAACCAATAATTCGGGAAGTGTTTCTAATCTTCGGAAACACCGGTTTCCCTCTGGAGCTCGTTGACGCTGTTGAACAGCCCCGCGAAGGAGAGTACCGCCCCCGCCAAACCGCCCAGGAACCCCCATTTATCCGCATCATTGACGGGACTCACGCCACAGTGCAGGGCCCCGACGATGGACAGGCTGAGCAGGAAGGTATACACCACCGCCGAAAACAGCGCCCATCCTTCCCGCGTTTCACGGGCGTTCATGACGCACCCCGTGCGAAAAACCCGTGCGGATTGGCCATCAATTGGCGCAACATGTCCGCTGGGTTCCCCTCGCGGTTTTCGACGACGGCGTCCGCGAGAAACCCGTCCAGCGCGGTTTCCGAGATATGCTCCGCTACGGCGCCCCGTAACCGCAGGTGGTCCGCATCCCGAACCACCCGCACCAGGATTCCTCCCCCCTTGACGATGGCGCGGTACTCGTTGGGAAACCGCACGTCGGTCACCACCACGCTTGTTCCCGCATCCCGCAAGGCGGTTATCTTTTCTTCGGCGAGGAACACCCAGTAATCCGGGTTAGCCTCCCGACGGGAAACCCCCCAGTTTTGCAGAATCTCACGCGGTCGGCTCCCCACGGCATCCAGGTCCTCGTCCTTGTGTTCCCGTAGCAACTCCACGGTAACGCCGTAAGCCGATGCCACCTCTTCGTAAAGAGCGTCGGCGAACGCCACGCGCGCAAACCCCAGAGGGGCCAGTTGCGCCGCCAGGGTGTCCTTGCCGGCACCCGCTTTTCCCATCAACCCGATAAGCATCACACACCCCCTGTTTCTCCCGGCTGAATTGCCGTACGGGACTTACCGCATCCTGCGAATTGGCGAAAAAAAACCGCCCCGGAGGGCGGTGACTGCGCTAACTCAGCCGGATATTCCGGTAACCGCGGTTTTCGGGGGCGTCCGGCTTGTCGTCGGTTTCCCCGTCCTCTTCATCGCTTACGTCCATGCAGAAGACCTCGGACGCCATCTCCGCCCAGTCCCAACTGCGGCAGAGGACGCGCCGCCCGCCCCGGAACGTATCGGTGACGGCGAACCCGCCGCCCTCGTCCAGCGCGTCCAGGCAAAACACGGCGTCCGGATACCTCCCGGACAACGCGGCAATAGCGGGAAGTGGGGGGCACCAGGCGCTCTGAAACAGCGCTTCCAGGCTCCCCGCGACAACGTCCACGGAACCCTCGTAGCAGTTCCATTTGGTGCCCCAGTTCGCCAGGGCCCACTCGTACCAGGAGACGTACCCGAAATCCTGATACAGGCGTAACGCCGCCTTGACTGGCTCGTCCGTTTCCGGCGACTCCAGCAGGGATTCGACGGGAACCCCTTCCGAAAGCAGTTTTTGCGCCTGATGGCTGCCGGAGCCGGAGGTGGAGTTCCGCACGGCGTCAGGCATGGGGACGATGGTGTTCAGGTCCAGCGTCCCCGTAGCGTCGAAATGCGCGGTGAAAATGCTCTCCAGGGTTTCCGCGTCGGCGGTTACTAACAGCCGATTCGAGGTGTGATTAGGCATCCCGTACTCCTTGTTAACTCACGGCGAAGTTGCCGTACCTGGTTTACCGCAAAACACGAATTCATCCTGGGTGGGTATCTCGTCTTGTGTTTCGCCGCTTGCGGCACAAGCGTGAATGTGCCGACGTGCGTCGGCGAAACGCATACGGGGGATACGTGCAAGAGGGTATCCGCGTTTTCGGCGTGGCGGGGGTCTCCTCTCGCAAGCTTCACCGACGCATGTCGGTACACCGGGGTATTCGCTGTGCCGAATACCCCGCCTGCGGTAAATACGCGCTACGAAGGGAGGACGGCGGGATGATTTTCGGGCAGCACCTGATTCTGGATTTCTGGGGCGTGGATGCGGACTTTCTGGACGACCCGGAAGCCGTGCGGGAAGCTCTGCTCGCCGCGGCGCGGGCCGGGCATTGCACCGTGGTCGCGGACTATTTCCACGAATTCTCCCCGGTAGGCGTCACCGGCGTGCTGGTGCTCGCGGAATCCCACCTGTCCGTTCACACCTGGCCGGAGGAGGGCTACTGCGCCCTGGACGCGTTCACCTGCGGCGAGGCGACGGACATGTCGGCACTGCGGGCGGCGCTGGTGGACGCGTTCCGTCCGCGGGAAATCCGGGAGTGGTTTCGGGTGCGCGGGGCACGGGAGGCACCGTCGCAAGGAGCCGGAATGTTGTGCGCGCGAGGGGCCCCCGCCTGAGCAGGCTGCTGGTAACATGGTGTCTCCTGCTGCTCGCGGGTTGCGCCGCACCGCACGGGGACCCCATGCCGGGGGCCCCGGTGCATTGCCGCAACACGGTCGGTGTTTTCCAGTGCCGGGGCGGATACCGGCACCCGTTCAAGCCGTACGTGCCCCCGGCGCCGAAGAAAAAGAAACCCTTTTTTATCCGATTTCCTGTTTAGGCGGATGCAAAAAGCCCCGGAACGTGTCCGGGGCGGAGAATTTACGTTAACACCAGGTTCCGGAGGCGGCTCCGGACGGTCGCGAACGGTGTCCCCGTCAGGAACCCCAGGACGGGGCTGCCCGGCTCGTCGGACGGCAGCCCCGTCCAGGCCAGACATCTGAACAGCCATCGCCGCTCGTCGGAGACGCGCGCCCGGAAACTTCGGGTATCCGGAAAATGGATGGTGTCCACCCCGAAGCTGTCCAACGTTTCGAGGCCCTCCCGCTGCAATTGGTAAGCAACCAGCGGGACCCCCTCGGCGGCGCCGGTGTAAACCAGAACCACCGGCCCCAGACTCAATGTTTTCAGCTTTACCGGGCGGGGAGTTCCGTTCAGTTCCAGGACCTCATCCCAGATAGGCGGGCTCCGGTATTGGGGCGGTGGAAGCCGGCCAAAAACGAAACTATTGCCGAAATCTCGGGCCCGCATTACCAATATCTCGTGACGCATGGCGCTCTCCTCAAACTCGCGGCAAATCGCTCGCACGGCGGTTACCGAAGTCGGGGAATTCGCTCTTGCCGCGCACCCCCTCCGTAGCTTGCAAGAGAAGACGCTTGCAGCGGGGGCATCTCGCTTGTACCGACATGCGTCGGGGCAACGATACCGGGAAAGCGAAGTTTTGTGGGTCCCCTGTTGTAGTCGGCGGCGCGCACTCGGAGTGGCCAGCTGGCGTCCTTCCCGGAACTGAACACCCGGGCATCTCCGAATACCGTACTTGCGGTAACACGCGGGCAGGAATTGTCCTGCGAGTTCATGGGGGAGTACTTATGTGCCTGATTATCGTTACCCAGAAACCGGCGTCCATCACCCGGCGCGAGGTGCAGTCCGCGCTGAAGTGCAATCCCCACGGCGTGGGGTGGATGTACTATGACAAGGCGGGGCGTCTCATCTCCGTCAAGTGGCCGAAACTGGGCCTCAAGAAACTGTGGCCCCTGCTTCGGGAAGCCGCGACGAAGGCGGAAAAGGCGGGCTCCGAGTTCGCCGTGCATTTTCGGTACCGGACCTCCGGGCCCATCGACGCGGAACATACGCACCCCTACCCGGTGACGGACGGGGTATTGATGATGCACAACGGCATCATCCAGGGGTTGGGGAACAAGGAAACCTCCGATACGATGGAGTACGCCTTCTTCGTCAACGCCCTGCTCGACGGGAAGCCGGAGTTGCTGCGGAATCCGGCACTGCAGAAGCTCATCGGCAGGGATATCACCAGCCAGAACCGGCTGGTGTTCGGCATCGACGGAGATAGGGAAAAGAGGTTCCACATCGTGAACAGGTATACCGGAACCGTGTGGGATGGGAAGTGGTACTCTAACCTCTACGCCTGGGATGCGCATACCCTCACCGGAGGGAAGCTGGGTGTCCCCGCCCGGCTGGAAAGCGACACAACCCGCGGGAACCCGTCGTGTGACGTCATCGAAGCGGAGTTTAACGAAGTCACGGGTCTGGACGAGTTTGAGTACCAAAACGTGGCGGACTACATTGAGGAATCCTACGAAAACGCCGTGGAGCTACTGGAAACCGTGGCGTACGATTCAGGGAACAGCTACTTGATAGCCGCCCTGGACGCGCACTATAGCGGTACTCTCGACTTCCAGGATATCCTGGATGTGGAGGATATCCTGATTGAGGCGTACCGGGAGTTTTGCGCGGAGCGTTAGCCTTCGCAGTCACTCAACCCCGCACTTCGGTGCGGGTTTTTTTGCGGCTCTACCCAGATTCCGGGGAACCCGGGCCGCGAAGTGCTTCGGTATCTTTCGGGTTGCCGTCCTCATTTCCTGACCGCGTTTCGCATTTTCCGGGTACGCCTGCAAACCGGGAAAGCCGAGGGTGCTCCCTGCTGTTTTCCTGAAGGGCTTCGACCAGTTGTGCTACGAGCAGCCGTAGGCTGGAAATTCTGTGCCGGGTTTTTGCCGAGTCTCCCGTCACTTTGTGAGCATCCCGCAAAAAGGCAGCCGCCTTTTCCAAGCGCGTCTCGCGGGAGGACAGGGCAAGGCCAGCACGGCGGCTTTATCCAGGGTTTCCCCGTCCAGCGTGAATTGCGAACGCCAGGTTTCGCGGCTCACGGCGCCGGTCCGTCGCATCGCGAGCACGTCATAACCCGAGTGTCGTAATGCCGGGTAGTGCGCCAGGATATCCGGCCACTCCCGTTCCAGTTCCTGGTCCGGCAGATACACCACCCGCTCCACGCCGTACAGTACGGGGGGCAGCCCGCTTTTCGTCAGGAAGAAGCGCCCCACCACCGTACGCTTCATGCCGTCGAGCACCTCCCAGGTGTTTCCCCCGTCCAAGGACGCATACCGGGGAGCGGGGTCCTTGGCGCTTCCGGAAATGTAGTACCCCGGATTTTCGGTAAGCGCTTCGAGGGCCCCGTCCATGTCCGGCGACTCCAGCGCCCCCAGCCAGGACAGACCCCTATAGCGTGGGTTTCGGGTAGTCCGCACCCGGGACAGGTCCACGTCCGTCTGGTTTTCTGTGAACAGTCCCGTGAAAAACCGTCCGGCGTCCTCCGGACGCGGCGCATCCAGAAACACCGAGCGGGCAAAGGCGGGGGGATTTTGAGTAATCATCGTGCGAAAGTCGTTGGTCATCGGGGGATTACCGCAAGCGAGGTATTCACCGCGAAACGGGTAAGTGGCCCGGGCCAGGTGCAATACCGAATACATCGCTTGCGGTAATAACCCGGTAACCAGGATGAAGGAGTTTTTTGTGACTAAAGCGCATCTCAAATATTGCTGGCAGCAGTTTCTGCGACTGGGTTTCGACGCGCCCACCGGACAACTGCTGACGCTGTCCCGCCATTTCGTGCGCGTTTGCCGTCGGCAGGGGGACAACGAGGACGAGGTGGTGGAGCGCCTGATGGAAGCCCTGGACTGGGATGATGTTTCGGACGCCCGCTTTCTCGTGAGTTGCATCCGGGAGGACGGCACGTTTCACCTGCGCAACAGCCTGCGCTTCTGGCTGGAATACCCGCGCGGACACTCCCGTTTCACTTTTTACGAAGCGGGGGACCCCCTGTCAAATGGCGTTCTCGCGGCGGACATCCGCAGCGCATGTCTCCGGGGTTCCAGGAACAACCTCGCGGCATTCGGAACGCCCGTTATCGGGAACGTATTCGACGGGGTGCTCCACCTCGTCTGCGGGGATTCCCGTCTGGAGCTGCATTTCGCCCAGGGGTGCCCCTTTCCGGACGGAGAGGTGGTGGGCAACCCGCTACGGTTTCGGGAAACCGGGAACGCCCTGGCGCACTTGCTGGAACGCCACTGGGCCCTGTGGCCGCCCCTGGTGAAGGCGGAACTCGCGGGTTTCGTATAACCGGGTCAAGTCCAACGTCGTCGGGTGCTCCCCGGGCGGCGGGGCTCAGCTTGCCGGGCAATCCTGTCGGCAGGCCAGTTTCCTGGCGAACAGCAGCGCCGGAATCAACACGGCGTAACCCAGCATCGCGCTGAAGTCGATGTCCCCGCGATACAGGCCGGAAGACATTTCGCGCAGGACGAACACCAGCGCCGTCTCGATGAGCAAGGCGATGTGCAACTGGTGTTCCCTGGCATAATCCACGAAACTGCGCAGTAGCTCGATGAGCACGAATCCGTCGAGGATGGATTCAACCAGTCCTCGCGTCGAAGACTCCTTGCCGCTCAGCAGGAGATGGACTCCCGCGAGGGCGGTGTGCAGCAGCACCACCAGCACGGCGAGGCCCGTGGTAACGGCGAGCGCCACGGCGAGAAACCGCAGCAGCTTCTCGAGCATCTCCAGCATTTAGCCCCCCTCGGCGCTCGTGGCGGGTGTCGGAGAAGCGGTTTCCTGCCCGCCCTGCATCGGTGGCGGCGTATCCGCATACACGTAAACGGACAGCGTCTGGGTACGGGTTTTCTCGTTACTCCAGGTACAGGAGGTGTTCGCAAACGGGGTGCTGGTGGCGGTAATCGAGCCGATACCCGCGCCGTTATAGGTGATGTCCACCGCGCCACTGGCGACGGAGAATTCAAACCACCCCCAGGCATCGCCCACGTAAATGGGGCCGCCGGAAAACTGCCCCGTCGTGGCATCCAGGCTGATGGCGTTGCCGTAGGCGGACTGCTGGCTTCCGCCGCCGGTGGGTGCGTTGTCCGGATACAGGGAAAATCCGCTGCCGTAGATGCCGGAGTTGCCGGGTCCGGTGTAGCCGACCATGACGCTTCCGGCGATATTCGTGGTCCCGGAAAACCCGGATGCCGGGTTGAAGTCGATACTCGCCCCGTACGAGGCGTTCGTGTTGGTGGCGGGGGTGCTCACCACCATCTGGTTGGTCCCGCTCCAGTCGTACGAGTTTCCGGGGCCCGTCCCGCCGGAACCGGAGCTCCCGGAGCCGGAATACGACAAATTCCAGGCTACCGCGTCGTTGTAGGTGTACGTCGTGGCGCAGCTTTCCGTCCCGTCGATACTCTCGGTGACGGTGATAGGGTAGCTTCCGGAAGCGCCCCCCGGAAGGCTGGAGTAGGTGTGCCGGTCCAGGAAAACCGGGACGTTTTGCGGGTTGTTGGGGTTGCTGGACGGGTTATGTTCATAGGTGGCGGCGGAGGTCGTGCCGTCCCCCCAGTTGACGGAAACGCTCTGCACGTTGCTGTGGCAGGGGGAGGTGTAGCTGACGGTGCAGCCGCCCTGGGCGGTCATGTCGTATCCGCAGGCGGAGTGTTTCCCGCCGCTACACCAGTAAGCGGGGCCGTTGTTCAGGCTCTGGGTGCTGGACGGCCAGTTGAACTGGGAGCAGTAGCCCTGGGCAATCTCGATTTGTCCGGGGGCCAGATATTCCGACGGGCAATCCAGCAGGTTGTCGTACGCCGGACAGGAGCCTCCCGACACTTCCTGCCAGGCGCCCCCCGCGGCGGGCTGACAGTACGTCAAGCCGCCCGCGCCGCCGGTAATGTTGAGTCCCGTACAGACGGAACTCTGCAGCTCGGTGTTCAGTTGCGAGTCGCAACTCTGCTGCCCGCTGTCCGGATTGGTGGTGAGGTAGGTGCCGTTGACCAGAACCTCCAAATCACAGGTGTTGAACGAACCGGCAATCTGACAGTCCCGGGCGTCGTCGAAGGAGCAGTTGCCGGTGCCGTTGGCCCAGTTGCATCCCGCATCCTCCGTGCCCTCGTTCCAGCCCTCCCCCTGGCGGAACAGGTGCACCACCATGCCGTTATTGTCCGGGTGGAGGTTGTTGGCCGTCTGCCCCGGCGTGACGCCGCTCTGCCCCAATTCCGCCGATGTCGGCATATTGGTGATGCTGTACGGAGCAGCCCAAGCCGGGGCCCCCGCCCAAACCGGGAAAACCAGCGCCAGCAGCAGCGGGACGCACAAAATTCGACGGCGCGGCGTCACTTGCGCCCTCCCCCGAAAATCTCGAGCAGGGCGATAAAAATGTTGAGGATATCGAGGTAGAGGCCCACCGCGACGGAAAGGGCCCCGCCCGGAAATTCCGCGGCGCTCATGATGCGCTGCGTATCCACGAGAATGAGTCCCGAGAAAGCGAGGACAACTACCCCCTCGATGGCGGACTGCAGCATGGGGTTGCGTAGCCAGAAAATGTTGACCAGCGTGAAGCCGACGGCGAGCAGCACACCCACGAGCAGAAACCCGGTCAGTCCCGAGAAATTCCGCCGGGATGTCGCCGCGTACAGGGAAAGTCCGCCGAAGAGCGCCGCCGTGCCGAGGGCCACCTCGCTCACCAGAGCGGGGTTTACCGCGAGAAAGTGTCCCACCAGCGGGGAAACCTCCAGGCCCATGGCACCGGCGATGAGCGCGGCGACGCCGAATCCCAGGATGGGCGTCGCGCGTACGGCGCGCAGCAGGAAGAGGCCCGCGAAGGTGGCGATGACGATGAGCCAGAAGTGTCCCGCCACCACCAGCGGGTGCGCCATGCCCCAGCGGGCGGCGACGGCGGTGATGCCCAACAGGACGCCCACCAGCGCGTACACCCGGGCGTACAGGGCGCCCACGTGGCTTCGGGCGGGGGTATGGTAGAGGCTGTCTGCGCGCATCGTAAGGATGTCCTTTTGGCTATCCCGGTATTACCGCAACCGGGGAATTCGAGGCTTTCGTCGAATTCCCCGGTTGCGGTAATGCGAAGGTGTTTTGCACTCCAAGGAGATTCGACATGAATGTGATTCGACTTCAGAACGGGCAGGAGGTAGTCCCCCTGCGCGGGGATATGGCGCGGTACCTCGCGCACCCGGAAAACCTGTCTCCGGGGGACATCCTGCCGTTCATGGCCAGAGTGTATAGGGACTATTGGGAGGCCATGCGGCTGACGGGTGGGTTGGATTCCTCCCCAGCCCTCGGCGATTTCGCGCGGGAGTACTGGCGGGATTATCCGGAGCACGAGGCGTTCGGATTTTGGGTGCTAATGGCTTGTCTCGGCCTTTTCTGGCTGGACGTGCACGGCACCGTCGAGGTCCGGTTTCGCAGGTACTTTGCCCGTGTCACCGCGCAGACGGCACCCGGAAACCCGAGGCTGCCCCAGGTGGAGCTGCGCATACGAGGCGTATCCCCGGAACAAGCGGGTTCCTATGTGCTGGCCCCGGGTTTCCGGGTGATAATCCCGACGCCGTATAGCCGATGCTACAGAGAAATGCGTCTCGTCTGAACGGGGACGCCCCTCGCGGACGCCGTCCGCACATTCCCCCGGCCTCGCGCCGGTTTTTTTTACGCCGAATATCGCGCTTGCGGTAAGGTGCGGGTGTTTTGCACTCCAAGGAGATTCGACATGAATGTGATTCGGCTTCAAAACGGGCAGGAGGTAGTCCCCCTGCGCGGGGATATGGCGCGGTACCTCGCGCACCCGGAAAACCTGTCTCCGGGGGATGTAGTGCCGTTCATGGCGCGAGTGCGCGCGGAGTATAGGAATGTCTGGAACCGGGCGGCCTGCTCTTACGGTGTTACCGGCGAGACCGGCTTCGCGCGGGAATACTGGCGGGATTACCCGGAGTACGAGGCGTTCGGGTTGTGGATACTGATGGCCTGTCGCGGCCTTTTCTGGATGGACTCACACGGAAGTGTCATGGTCCGGTTTCGCGAGCACTTTGCACGGGCCGCCGCCGCGTACGTGGCACCCTGCTCCCCGGTGCTGCCCCAGGTGGAGCTGCGTATCCGGGACGTATCCCCGGAACAGGCGGGTTCCTATGTGCTGGGTCCGGGATTTCAGGTGGTGGTTTCGGACACCGCCCGCCGAGGTTACAGAACGATGCGTCTCGCCTGAACGGGGACGCCCCTCGCGGACGCCGTCCGCACATTCCCCCGGCCTCGCGCCGGGTTTTTTTCGTGGAGCCGGGGACCAGACGACCGGCTGGCACGGGCGACGGGATTCGCCATAAAAAGAAGCCCCGGAGCGTGTCCGGGGCGAAGTAAGCTGAACTCAGCCTTTTACGCAGAGTACCTGTTTGAGACGGGCAACCACTTCCACCAGGTCCTGCTGCTGACGCATCACCTCGTCGATGTCCTTATAGGCGCCGGGAAGCTCGTCGATGATTCCCGTGTCCTTGCGGCACTCGACACCGGCAGTCTGAAGGAAAACGTCCTCTTCCGAGAACACCCGTTTGGCGGCGCCGCGACTCATGACGCGCCCCGCGCCGTGGGAACAGGAACAGAAACTGTCCTCGTTTCCGCGGCCCCGAACGATATAGGATGCGGTACCCATGCTTCCGGGGATGATGCCCAACTCGCCCAAGCCGGCGCGGATGGCCCCCTTGCGCGTAACGTAAAGGGACTGCCCGAAATGCGTCTCGAGAGACACGTAGTTGTGATGCGCGTTAATCACTTCACGCACCGCATGGAACGGCGGCAGGTGGCGGCGGATACCCTGAAGTACGGCGTCCAGCATGGCTTGCCGGTTAGCGGCGGCATAGCTTTGCGCCCAGGAAAGCGCGCTCCAGTAGTCCGCGAAGCTCGGAAGCGACTCCGGCAACCAGGCCAAATCCCTGTCCGGAAGGGATATCCCCTCCCGCTGGGCGTATTCCCGGGCCAGGCTGATATAGTACTCGCCGATGGCGTTGCCGATACCGCGGGAACCGGAGTGCAACATCACCCACACGCGGCCCGTTTCGTCCAGGCAAAGCTCGATGAAGTGGTTTCCCCCTCCCAGAGTGCCCAGCTGGTACGCCCATGCTTCCTTCGTCTTACGGCGAGCCAGCAGGTCCGGCGCCCGGAGGAGTACGTCCTCGAACCCCGCCGAAAGCCGCCCCGCCAGTACCTGGTGGTAGCTTCCTCCGTCGTGCATGGCGGAACCCACGGGAACGTCGCGTTCAATCTGCTCCCGGATGGTTTTTAGGCTGTCCGGCAAGTCTTCCGCGGTCAGGCTCAACTGAACCGCGCATACCCCGCAACCGATATCCACGCCGACCGAAGCCGGGATGATGGCGGCCAGCGTGGGAATAACGGAACCCACTGTGGCGCCCTTACCCAGGTGTACGTCGGGCATGACGGCAATGTGGCGGGAGATTACCGGCAACCGGGAAATGTTGCCCAACTGCTGCAACGCGTCCGGCTCGACGCCGGTTACGTCCGCCCACAAATGAATCGGGGTTCCCCCCATTTCGAGAATTTGCATCTCCGTACTCCTGTCGAACTCGCGACGAAATTGCCGCAGGCGTGTTACCGAAAACGGGAAGTTCGGTAACACGCCTGCGGCAATTTCGTCGCGAGTCCAGGGAGATAAGGCAGTGCCTAACTACTATTACGAATTGCTTGGTGTGCCGGAAAACGTCCCGTGGCTGAGCGTGGTAAGGAGTCGTAATCGGGTTCAGCCTGTCCGCGCAGCGGGAACCTTCTTGCCGCTGCCTGCGGCGGACGATTTCAGGGCGGCGCCGCCGTTGCGGGGAATTGGGGGATACGACTGGTATCGCTTCCAAATCAAGGGATTTAGGGGGAGTGTCGGAGAAGGCTGGATTCCTCCGGAGCACGAGAGTTCCGTTTTCTGGTTGGGCTACCATGATTACACCGGGGCAGAGGGCCGGGCAGCTCGCATAGCCGCCTCGTTCCGGGCCCTGAGCGAACCGCTGGCGGACGAGGCCCGCCTCGTGTCGGAGTTGCGGGAGCGCGGGCTCTTGTTAAACCGGCTGGACGACAGAGGGGGCCGTATCGGCTGGGGGCCCCTGCCTGGCCGGAAACCGCTGCGGCAGTTGGTGCTCACCTGAGTTTTCTTCCCGCCCCGGACACGCTCCGGAGTTTCTTTTGCCTGGATTCGCCGGCGCTCGCCGCTCAGTCGTCCGACGACGTCCCGAACGGGTTTCCGCAGATGTCGATGCAGGAGTCCCCCATCATGGGCAACCCGCTGGCGGGATTCACGTCGCAGCCGCTGCCCCAGTCGTCATCATCGTCAAAACGTCCCCGCTCGCCATCCGTGTCTTCGTCTTCCCACTCCTCTTCTTCCCCATCCTCCAGAGACGCGGTAGACAGGGGCGAGGGGAGCAATCCCCAGTCCGCCTCCTCTTTCGAGGGGAGGGGGTCCAGCAAATCGGTTTCGGGGTTAAACATGTTCCGGTCCTCCTAAAGCGTTGGGTGTGCCCGGATAATTATAGTCGAAAAGGCGGAAACCGGAATATCCCAGGCGATTACGCGCTCACGCGGGCCGGGGCCCCGGGCCAGTCCCGCGTCTCCTCCAGAATCCGCCGGCTCCTGAAGTTGGCGCGGAGGATTTCCATCTGACTTCCCAGCACCCGGCGGTTGCGCATCAGGAACAGGTATTCCGCCTGATTGGGCACATAGGGTACCGCCAGCAGCGGCATCGCGGCTTCTTCCGGGGTGCGGTTACGTTTGTGCCCGTTACACCGCTTGCAGGCGCATACCGTATTCATCCAGGTATCCGGGCCGTTTTTAGAGGCCGGGATGATGTGGTCCCGCGTGAGCTGAGTCCTGGAAAACACGTTGCCGCAGTACAGGCAGGTGTTCTCATCCCGGTGAAACAGGGCCTCGTTGCTCAAGGGGGGCGGGGGCATGTCCCGCCACGGGCGTCCGCGGTTGGCGATAACGGGATGCAGGTCCATCGTCGTAGTCTCACCCCGTTTATTAGTACCTCCGCGCAGTACCCGAAACGGTTCCCCGTGCGTCCAGGCGATGAGTCCCTTGGCGGTATAGTACGCCGCCATCTCGAAACCAATCCACTCCATCGGACGCCCGGAAATGTCCAGGCGCAGGATGGCGCCGATGGGCGACAGGGTATCCAGGATGTCCATCGGCGAGCTCCTTGTGTGGGGGATGGTGGGTACTTTACCGGAGACGGCGAATTCGGCTTCTGTGCCGCAAGCGGCTTAGCGGCGGGAAAGTTCATACCGTGCATACCGTGCATTTCGGGTAGGGTGACTCCCCTTTTGCAAGCTTCACAGACGCACGTCGGTACAACCCCGCCCCGGATTCGTCCGGGGTTTTTTCCGCGCCCAGGCTGAGGGCGGGGAGGCTTCCGTCTATCGTCATGTATTTGTTCGGATTTATCACAAACCACGCAACTCCTGAACATCCGTGATAAATCCGAACAAATACATGACGGTGGCTTCGGAGGCGGCTCCATCCACGAAAACGCGTATATACCAGTTACGGAAATCCCTTCTTGTGTTTCGCCGACAACTGTCGGCACAAAAGCCCCGGACGAATCCGGGGCGGAATGGTGTTATCTCTCGCGAGGGGAAACACACCGGGCCCATTTGGCGAGCGAGTCGCCGAGTGCGGGGTCCCAATGTTCCACCGCCAGGAACGCCTTCAGCAAGGCGTCGCCGTCGGTTTCCAGCAGTTCCTCGCCTGGCGCTGGATTGCGAACTCCGACAAACTCGTGCCAATCGTCGTCGTCTTCGTTGGCGCCGAACTGCTCGGTCAAGTCGTCGATGGATTCCAGGCCGACCTGCTCGGGGATGAAGTATTCTCCGCAGTCCAGTTTTCCACGGAGCTTTTCGAGGTCCATCCTGGACCAGGGCTTCCCCGTCAGTCGCAGGGAGCGATACGCCTTGTAATTGGACGCATCCCGATGAACTACTCCCGCCAACCTTGCGGTATGGCGTAAGTTTAGTGCTTCGCTGCGGTGGATAATTACGGCAGGGCGCCGTAGCTATCCACCGCTCCACACCTCGGACGGGCCCCGCCCGGAGCCGGACACACCGGCCAATTTCGTTTCCAGCCAGCGCAGCAGCACGCGGGCCGCGTTTTCGTCGCGGCCGCATGCGGCGCCGCAGTGCGGGCACTGGTGGTGCCGGTCCGAGAGGGATTTCCTCTTGTTGGGCAATTTCCAGCACGCGGCGCAGCGTTGCGTCGGTTGCAGCGTTTTCGTCGGCGCTTCCTCATACCAGGACCCAGCCTCTTCCGCTTTGGTCCGGACATGTTTGAGGAACGTCGCCGGGGCGGCCGCGGCGATTTCGCGCCGAAGTCCCCGGTTGCGGCGAGAGGCCGCATCGGGGCCCTCGTCGCGTTGCAGCATCTTTTCCACGTCCAGCGCTTCCGTCGCCAGCGCGCCAAAGCGTGAGACGAGCCACGCGCTGGTCTGGTGCAGGAAATCCTTGCGCTGCCGGGCTATTTTCGCGTGCAGCCGGGCCAGCGCCAGGAAGGCTTTCCGCAGGGCCGCGGAAACCGGGAATCCCTTTTTCCGGCCGCTGGCCGCCTGGGCCGCCCGTATCTTGCGGGACACCACGCGTCCCAGTCGCCGCAGCTCCGCGAGCTGGTTTTTGAGGTGCCGCGGATTCGCGACGGTTTCGAGGCCCTTCGGCGTGGCGATGGTCAGGTAGTCGGTGATGCCCCAGTCGAACGCGCCCATCTCCGTGCCGCGTTCCCGCTCTTTCACGGCTTCCATTTCCAGGGTGACGGAGGCGTACCACTTCCCCGCCTTGTGCAGGATGTCGCAGGTGACGGGAATTCCCTGGGAGCGGGGCTTGCCGCGAAGGGGAATGTCCCCCACGCCGGACAAGGTGAGTTTCCCGTGCTTGCCCGCTTCGCCGGCATGCAGTTTCCAGCCGTTGCCGTGCTTCTTGTAGCCCCATCCGGGGTACCGGCGCGAGGACTTGAACCGCGGGAATCCGGGGTCCTCGCCGTTGCCGAGTCGCCGGAAAAACGCCTGAAACGCCAGATGCAGCCGGTTCAGCGTCACCTGCTCCGACTGCGCGTTCATCCCCGCCAGCGCCGGCACGGCGGAGCGCCACCGGGTGAGTTCCCGGCACTGTTCCCCAAAAGACAGGGTGCGGCGCTCCGTCTCGTATACCCGGATGCGTTCCTCCAGCGCCGTGTTGTACAGGCGCTGGTGCAAACCCAGCATCTCCTCCAGCCGCAGGGACTGCTCGAGGTTGGGATACAGGCGGTAGGTGACTTTCCGGTTCAGCATGCGCCGATTACCGTAAACGCTAAATTGGGGAAATCGCGCCGCCTCACCTCCCCCTAAACGACTACGCCGCTATAGGCGGAGCAGTGCGGCGTTATCGGGTACAGATAATCAAATACTTGGGGCATACGGATACTCCTCTGAGCACGCGACAATGGCGCCGCCCACCCGTTACCATAAATCCGGATTTCGCAGCGACAGGTCTATCCCCACCCCCGCAGGACTCCCGCTGTAATGGTTTAGCCGCTCAGCGGGAGTCCTGCGGGGGTGACTCCTGTTTGAGGGAGACGCTGGAAAGAAACTGGGCGAATTCCGCCTGGCTGCCGAATCGCTGACGCAACGCCAGTTGCAGGGGCGGGAAAACCGCGCCCATCGTGACGTCTTTCGACGGTATTCGGGGAAGCAGAATGGAAAACACCAGGGTGGTCCACAGACAGGTTTCCAGAAAAAACAGGAATCCGGGTATTCCACCACTCCCGAGTGTGTAGAGGGTGGACGCCGAGAGCAGCGAAACCAGAACCCATCGCGTCCAGGAAGTCCAAAGCCCGGTATACGGCTGGAGGCGGAGTTCCGGCAAACAGGACGCCACGGCGTCCCAGTGCTCTGGAAAAGGGAATTCCCGTGGCAAGACCGCCCAGGAAAGCATTACTGGGGGCCCACAAACCAGGAGCACGGGGAGTACCGACGAGACGGCCCAGGGGATTCCCATGCCGGCCATCAGCAGTACTCCGGAACCAGTCATCCCGAAGAGTAGCGTGAACCAGAATCGCGCGCCGCCCTGGTATGGGCGCAATGCCGCAAGAAACTGGCGATTCCATTGTGCCGCGGGAGAGTCCGCTTTCCCACGCGGCGCTTCGAGAGAAACCAACACGTCGAGGAGCCCGCCGAGACGAAGCGTGTCCTTGCCCAGAGATACCAACACATAGCCTCCCAGAAGCACCCAAGGAACCCACTGCAGGAATCCTAACCGGAAGCTATAAGCCAGGCAATCCTCGCATTGGCCGGGAGGCCCCGTGCTTTGGGGGCGGCGACACTTCGAAAAACCGCACCCACCGCCGACACTCATAGTCGTACAGTTGGCACTCACGGAACGTCTGCCACGCCGCCCTCCAGGTGAAGCGCCGTTCCAGGACGGCGTCCGGATATGCCCCTTTCAGCGCCGCAAACGCTTTCGGCAGGTGGTAAAACGGGATGCGGGTATCGACGTGATGCGGCGTATGCACGAGGATGTTGTGCAGCCAGGACTCCGCCCACGGGCGGCAGCGCCAAGTGACACTGTGATGCAGTTGCGCCCAGGCGTGGTTCCAGTGGGCGCGCGAATCGAAGAACTCCGTGTCCCTGTCCGTATGGTTGAGGTACACCACGAGGCCGATGGTGCCCTGAAAGAAGAGGAACGGGAAAACCACCGCCCACCACACGGCGGCAAATCCGCCCAGGGCGTAGGCGAGCCCACCGGCACCCAGGAAAAACAGAGCGACAAGGGCCTTGTCCAGGAGCGTGTCCCGCGAGAAACCCCTGAATACCACCATGCCGGGCCACCATACCCGCCGGGTATAGGTCCAGAACGTCATCAGCGGGAACCGCTCCAGCCGGTATTCCCAGCGCCGCGGGCGGGACGCGGAGGCGTACTCCGCGGGACTCCAGGGGCGCCATATCCAGTCCATCTCGACGAGGGACGTGAAACCGTGGTGGACGCGGTTGTGACCCGGTATCCACAGGGCATAGACGTGCCCGGAAGGCAGCATGGCGAGGGTGCCCCAGAACCGCGCGCGGGGCGGGGCCATCAGGGCGCCGTGCGCCGCGTCGTGCGCCCAGATGAACAGGGCCGCGATGGCCATCCCGGCGAGAATGCCGCCTACGGGACTGAACGGCAAACCCAGACAGGCGACGAGGAATCCGACGCCGTACAAGGCGGCGTCGCGGACCAGCGGGACCCAGGTTTTTCTGGCATCCCGTCTCCGTAGGGGGTCCGGGATGGTTTCCCGGATAGCGGACAGTTTCTCGTGCATTCCCCTATTACCGAAAGCGGTGAATTCGGCATCACGCAGGGCCGCCACGGGATGCCGAATTCAGGCTTTGTGCCCCTTCGGGGCGAAGCTACGGAGGGAACTTCCCGCAATGCCGAATTCACCGCTTTCGGTAACGCCAGGGCGAGCAATTCGCCCGCGAGGTTAAGGAGAGCGTCATGCGTCACGAAATAGTGTTGCTACGGAACTACGACTTCCACGGGGCGCCCGTGTTCGGCGGGCTGTGGGAGAGTTTCGAGGGTAGTCGGTTACCGGAGGCGGGCGTTACCGAATTGCCGGTAGACGGGGCCTATTGGCCGGTGTACCTGAAACAGATGCACTTGGGGTCGGTGCGCCTGGTATACACGCGTGCCGAGGAGGGGACGCCACTCATCAGTTTCCAGCTGACAAGGGAGCTGATGAGGGAGGGTCTCCTGGCAATGGACAGCTTCTGGGTGAACACTACCGATTTTGCCAGCGCCCGTGACTTTCTGGCGCGCGTGTCCGACGAGCGGCGCCAGCTGTTCAGATGTCTGGCCGAGAGGGGGCTGCCGTCCGACGAGCCGGACAGCCCCGTCCGGGGGTTCCTGACGGGGACCCCGTTCGCTGCCGTCCGGAGCCGTCCCCGGAGCCGTCTCCGGAGCATGAGGTTAACTTAAACGCGCGGGACCACGCTATTTGCGATACCCCGCCATCAAGCTTCGCCGCCTGCGGCACAACTTACGCCATACCGCCAGGTTGGCGGGAGTAGTTCATAACTCCGCCCCGGACACGTTCCGGGGCTTTTTGCATCCGCCTAAACCGAACGCGGAGAATCCCCCCTTACCCGCTTGTGCCGCTGAAGCGGCGAAACTCCAGAAAGGGACCCGAGTAACGGGGGTTCCTCGTTTTGCCGCCTGCGGCACCTGTCGGTACCCGAAACCGCCGCACTGCTCCGTCTAGAGCGGCGTAGTCGTTTAGGGGGAGGTGGCGCGAATTCCCCCGCTCCTGTAAGGGGTTTGCGGGTAATTCGACTCGCGAGTTTGAGGAGAGCGCCATGCGCCACGAAGTCATCATACTGCTAGAGCGGGACTATGCCCGCGCCGCCGTTTTCGGCGGATTTCCCGCTGCACCCTGTCCGGATATGGTGCAGGGTGCAGGCATACACCTGGGCATCCGGTATCCCGTGGAGACAAAAACCCTGCTTCTGGCCCCGGCTTTGCTCGTGCACACCCGCGTTGATGCCGATGTCCCCTTCATCTGCCACCGGCTGGCCTGTGAAGGCATCGAAATACTGGGTAACTTCTGGGCGGACGAAGCGATGAGTGGTTGCCGGAAGTGGGCATCTCTGGCGCGGATGGAACTGCTCCACCGGCTGGACGAGCTGCTGTTGCCGTCCGACGAACCCCACAGCCCCGTCCGGGCGTTTCTTCGCGGAACGCCGTTTGCGATACCCGCGCGCCGGGGGCTCAGGTACCTGGAGCTGAAATGAGTTTCACCCCGCCCCGGACACGTTCCGGGGTTTCTTTTTCGCCCAGGCGGGCCATCGGCACGTCGAATGTTCCGAGTGCGGTAACTTCGCCAGTTTTCGGCTGCGAACAGGAGGCGCGCGATGACTTGGTTGGACTATTTGATGTTTTTACTGGCGTTCCTCGCTATAACTGGACTCTTCGCCGCGAACTGCTACGACGGCGAGGGCTTCCAAATCCGCGTGAGCGTGAGTTTCGTACTCATCGTACTCTTCGCTGTAGCGGGACTCGCCGGGTTGGCTGGCGGCGGTTTCGGCGTTACGTATGTTCCGTCCAGCGAGGCGCTCCGTCTGCTGGCCACGAGCCACCCGAAAGACACGGTGCTCGCCTCCATTCCGGTGAATCGCCGGGACTACCTCTGGGTGCGGGATTCCAGGGGCACTCGCCATATCTACGTAGCACGCGGCGACACTGCCCCGCGCCTGATTCGCTTGACCCGGTTCTCGGGACGCAATGTTGCGAGATATTACCGGGGGCTGTTCCGGGACGCCCTGCTCCTGCGATTCCCGCAGGCCCAGCGGAAGCTGAAGCTGGTGGAAGCGCAGCACGGGACGGCGTTCTGGGTGTCTGGAAAGCCGTATCCCGCGTACGTCTGGCTGAAACATCCGGTATGCCCGAGCGACGCGGGAACCGTCGTTCCCGGCCCGCCCAAGTGTGCGCGGCGGAGATGACGCGGCGGTTAGGTCTCCTTCAGCGCCGACAGGGCCTGAGCCTAGCATGTCGGCACCTTCCCGCTTGTACCCGCCTTCAGCGGTTAGCGTCGGTGAAGCTAGACAACGGGGACTCGTAAATAACGGGGCCTCACGCCTGGTACCCCTCCGGGGGTGAATTCTCCGCTTGCGGTAATGCCCTTGCGGGTAATTCGACTCGCGAGTTTGAGGAGAGCGCCATGCGCCACGAAATACTGGTACTGCGGTCCCGAGATTTCATCAACTCGTTTGTTTTCGGGAAGACCCTGAGTCTGGGGCCGGTGGTTCTGGTCTACACCGGCGTTGAGGAGGGGGTCCCGCTGGTCTGTTACCAATTGCGGCGGGAGGGCCTCGAAACGTCGTACAGCTTCTGGGTGGACACCATCCATTTTCCGGATACCCGAAGTTTCCGGGCGCGCGTGTCCGACGAGCGGAAACGGCTGTTCCAATGTCTGGACGAGCTGCTGTTGCCGTCGGGCGAGCCGGGCAGCCCCGTCCAGGCATTCCTGACGGGGACGCCGTTTGCGACACCCGCGCACCGGGGGTTCCGGCATCTGGTGTTGACGTGACTTCACCGCCCCGGACACGCTCCGGGGTTTCTTTTTCGCCAAAGGATTCGCGAGAAGCGGGAGGCACAGATGTATGGCCTGGAAGAACCGGCAATCGAAATCCGGGCCGAAACGCCGCAACGAGGATATCGCCGTATCCGCCTGAGTTAGTGTGGTTTACGCCGGGTTTTCCAGCGGCCCAGAGCAGCCTGAATTTTTTTTTGAGCACCCGGTTGACGCTGGGACGAAAGCGGCCATATTCCCTTGTGCCCGCCTTCAGCGGTTAGCGTCGGCAAAACAGGGGTACCGTAAAGCTTCGCGTCCCCTTCCATGTTTCGCCGACGCATGTCGGCACAAACTTGCGAGAGGGAATCCCTCGCAATACCGAATTTGCGTTTTCAGACAACGCGGCAATCCAGCCCATCCGGATGCCCAGTTGCCGAATTTACCCGTTGCGGTAAGGGGTAAACTTCCCCTGTTGCGACTGGGGGAAACCGTTCTTTGTCAGTTGAGGCGACACCAGCGTGCGCCCGGGGACCTCATACCGAGGACCCCGGACGTACTACGCAGCTCCTTGTTTCGGCTCACCCTATACCGGGTACGGCGCCTGTTTGTGGGTTAAATCCCCTTTGCGCGGGCGTCCACTTTGCATGGAAAGGCCGATACCAGGGAGTTGCGCAGTACGTTGCACTGACGCGGGTTCGTAGAATGGTGCTATGTCGGGCTCATAACCCGAAGAGGCCCGGTTCGATTCCGGCACCCGCAACCAATATAACCAAACCTCTGAAAGAGGGAGCGTTCCTCGAGGCGGGATAATGCCTCACCATTTTGCGGGATGTGTCCGCACAACCCATGCGCCGCTCCACGAGCACGCGTGTTGCGGTGTCCCTCCGGGGATACCGCCCGAGGTCCCCCGTTCCGCCGGGTAATGCGGAGGCCCTTCCGGTCGGGTAATGGTCGCGCTCTGCGATGGGCGCGAATCGGGCTGGCGGTTGCCGCATACGATAGCGGGCCATGCCCCGCGGCATTGACGCGACCGAACGTCGCTCGAAGGAACCCACAGGCAGCCGAGCCGTTATCCCGGCGGTTCCGAGATAGGTGTCCGCGGCATAAGGCGGCAGGGGATGTGTGGCGGGGAACATCGACGGGACGTAATGCCCGATTCCCGCAAGTCGTGAGGTCCGGAAAGCCTCGCGCAACCTTTTCATGTCGCACTCGTCCAACGGCAGGACTCTGGTCTCCAAAACCAGCAATGGCGGTTCGAATCCGTCGTGCGGCGCCATTTTTATTGGGGTGTAGTTCAGCGGCAGAACGTCCGGCTGTTAACCGGAATGTCACAGGTTCGAATCCTGTCCCCCCAGCCAATTGCTCTGGGCATAGCGCAGTCTGGCAGCGCGCCTGATTCGGATTCAGGAGGCCGCAGGTTCGAATCCTGCTGCCCAGACCAATTGGTTGTATTGGTTTGTTAGCTCAAAGGCAGAGCATTCGCTTGTCCCGCGAGAGGCTACGGATTAGGGGCATCGCCCCGAGCCCCGTACAGACCGCCAAGTTTCGTTTTTCTGGGGGCTATGGTGTAACGGCAGCATTACGGATTGTAGAGAGGTGGTACGCGATGAATGATACCGCAGAAAAAATAGACACTGTCTTTCGACCGTTTACGGTCATCCGAGAGCATCAACGCAATTATCCGGTAGACGTAGAGGCGTTGGCCGAGTCATTCGGCATTCCGGTCATTAAAAAAGATTGGCCTAATGATATGTCTGGAGCAATCGGCAGAGACGACAAGGGCTATTTCATTATCGTCAACAAGAAGCATCCAGAGGTACGACAGCGGTTCACCATCGCCCACGAAATCGCGCATTACATTTTGCATGGAAATCAGATTGGCGAGGGGATTAAGGATGACTGGGCGTATCGTAGCAAAATGAGCGAGACAGACGAGAGGGCGGCGAACACCTTGGCGGCAGAGATTCTTGTGCCTGTCGATATGTTGGGTAAGGCCACTGTCGAGGTTATTGGTTCTCCCGGTATTCAGCAAGGGCAACGACTGAGTGCGGGTAACCTGTCCGATGTAGCAAAAGCGTTGAATGTCTCAACAACGGTTCTTGCAATCCGGCTGGGGGTCCCGACCTAACGGCGTAAGCTTCCCGGTCTGTTAGCTCAAAGACAGAGCAATCGCTTGTCACGCGAGAGGCTACGGATTAGGGGCCTCGCCCCTAATCCCGTACAGACCGCCAATTTTGGGGAATCGTCTAATGGCAGGACGGTGGACTTTGACTCCACTAATCGTGGTTCGAGTCCACGTTCCCCAGCCAAAGTAGATGCGGTACTTTTTTATGGCGATTATGGTGCAGCGGTGAGCACTCCGGGTTGTGAGCCCGGAAACATGGGTTCGAATCCCATTAGTCGCCCCAAGGTGTACAGGGAGAGTTGGCAGAATGGTATTGCACCTGTCTCGAAAACAGGCGTCGGCAACGGCATGCGGGTTCGAATCCGGCACTCTCCTCCAATTATGCACGCATGGAACAGTGGAACGTTCGCCGGTCTTTCACACCGGAGACGCGGGTTCAAGCCCCGCTGCGTGTGCCATGCGCCTATAGCTCAATGGTAGAGCATCCGGCTTTTAACCGGGGGGTTGCAGGTTCAAGTCCTGCTGGGCGCACCAACAACGTCACCAGCGCGCCCGTAGCTCAGAGGGTTTCGGGGCGGTCGGGGTTTAACGGAAGCACCTTGGGTACGGATTAGGGGCATCGCCCCGAATCCCGTAACCCGCTCCAATTTTGCCCAACTGGTGGAATGGCAGACACGCAAGACTCAGAATCTTGTGCCTCGGCGTCCCGGTTCAAGTCCGGGGTTGGGTACCAACAACGTCACCAGCGCGCCCGTAGCTCAGTGGACAGAGCGGCTGGCTTCGAACCAGCGGGTCGGGAGTTCGAATCTCTCCGAGCGCACCAATTCGCGGTATTCGTCCAACGGCAGGACACCGGGTTGCCAATCCGGAAACACGGGTTCGAGTCCCGTATATCGCTCCAATTCACTCCAGGGGGTTTCGGGGCGACCGTGGTGTAACGGAAGCACCTGGGGTACGGATTAGGGGCATCGCCCCGAATCCCGTCGGCCGCCCCGAAACCCCTGGAACCTTTCGCTGGGCTAGGGGTTGCCACAAGTTCAGGTAGCGCACCAATAACGCGGGACTAGCTTAACGGCAAAGCGGCGGGTTGAAACCCCGTAGATTCAGGTTCGACTCCTGGGTCTCGCACCAAACACGGAGAGTTGGCAGAACGCCAAACGGTAGTCCCATGCGGCCATAGTTCAGCGGACAGAACATCGGTCTTCTACACCGAGTGCCGGGGGTTCGAATCCCTCTGGCCGCGCCATTTTTCGGATAGTGAGGGATGCGGCAAACCCATCCGGCTGTAAACCGGACGTCTCTGACAATGCGCGGTTCGATTCCGTGGCTATCCACCAAATTGATACTAGTTTTGCCCCTTTAGCCCAATCGGCACAGGCAGAGGGGCACCCATTCGCGGGTTTGGTATATGGGCTGTGCCTTAGCCTTCCAAGCTAAAGAAACGGGTTCGAATCCCGTAACCCGCTCCAATTTTGCCCAACTGGTGGAATGGCAGACACGCAAGACTCAAAATCTTGTGCCTCGGCGTCCCGGTTCAAGTCCGGGGTTGGGCACCAATAAGACGACTGGCCTTTCAAGCCGGGGACGCGGACTCGGGGTATCGCTGTAAATCTGGAGAGTTGGCTCAATGGCACAGCAGCGGTTTGCTAAACCGCCGTCATCGAAAGATGGCATGCAGGTTCGAGTCCTGCACTCTCCGCCAATGATTGTTATGTTTTGTGTTTTTTGCCCCTTTAGCCCAATCGGCAGAGGCGTCGGATTTAAGCTCCGAAGGTTCACGGTTCGAGTCCGTGAAGGGGCACCAACAAATAGGGCACCACCTCTTTTTCGATTCCTCGTAAAGAGGGGGATTCCGGCCCGCCTAAGAAAAGAAAACCCCGCTACACCGGCGCAAGCGGTTTAGCGGAGGGGGCCGTTCAGGTTCCGCCAAATTCACGCCGCCGTAGCTCAGTTGGAAGAGCGTCTGCCTCGTAAGCAGAGGGTCCGGGGTTCGACTCCCCGCAGCGGCTCCATATTTACGGTTTCGTCGCCTTCGCTAACGCTAACAGCTGAAGGCGGGCACAAGCAGATTGTCGGGAGACCAGCAAATTATTGAGGAATCGTCCAGCGGCAGGACGTTCGGCTCTGAACCGAAAAACCGTGGTTCGAATCCACGTTCCTCAGCCAAATACGGAATATGGCGCAGCCTGGTAGCGCACCTGTCTGGTGGACAGGAAGCCGCAGACTAGGGGCATCGCCCCGAATCCCGCTATTCCGACTAATCTCCGCCCCTCTAGTTTAGCGGCAGAACCTGCGCCCGATTAGCGCATGACGGGGGTTCGAGTCCCTCGGGGGGTACCACATCAGCAGTCTTCTGTTCAGGTTTACCTCGGTTCGGGGGCCCTGAACAGGGCCGCCAACCGGAAGCTTTCCTCCTAGGGGAAGGAAACGGCGGGGTGAGCGCGCGCTCACCAATCCGGACCACTAATTGCTCGCTTGGTGTAACGGTAGCACACCGGACTTATGCCCCGGGAGCCCCAGATTAGGGCGTAGTGGGGGTTCGAGTCCCTCAGCGAGTACCACATTCAATCAGGATTTTGGGTTTGCCCCGGCCATGAAGCGGGCACAAAACGACTTAGACCAAGTTGAAAATAGGTCGGGTCAAGTTCTCCGGCGAACGCTTTGCGTCCAGTTTGGCTTGCGGCTAGCGACGCCGAGAACAGCCCGCCAAAGGGTTCCCAGACAACTTGCCCTGCGTCACTCGACGCTTCAATGATTTGGCGCATGAGGTCGAGCGGCTTTTGGTTCAGATGCGCGGCCTTACCGCTCACTCCCAGCACCTTCACGCGCTCGGCTCCATTAAGGGGGTTACGCTCCCATACATTCGTGATTCCCATTGGGCAATGGAAGGTTGAACGCATGCTTGCCCATTCTTCCATCGTCATGGGGCGAACGCCGTCGCGTGAGAAGTACGGGCGGCCTTCAGGCTTGCCGCGTTCATTCGCGTATTGCGCGAGCTTCGCGAACCTTTCTGGCGGCGGGTAGTACCACAAGTGACCTTGGTCGAGGTACTTGCGTACGGCAACGTCCTTGACGCCGCAGGCATCGTTGGCGCTACGGAGCTTTAGGCCCGTGCGCTTCCATTCGCGGGAAAGCCAGTGCTGTAGCGTCAGGCTGTCTATGCGCGGCTCAAAGACATATTGAACGCACATTTCGGTGACCACGGGAAAGCGGCGAATTTTCGAGGTGTTTACGTTGCCGGCGATGTGTGCCTTGCCCTTATTCCACACATTAGCGTTCACGTAACGCCAGCCGTGGCGTTCCAACACAGGATGCGTGACCGCCCATCCAATTTCTGAGTTCCAAAACCAAAGCGTAGTCTGCCCTGTCGCCCGCTCACTCCATGCCTTAATGTGAGGTTCGTACCATTCAGCCACTCCGAGATGGTCGAACGTGTCGCCCTCGAAGCCGAGAATTCCATAGGCACCGTCTGAAACAATGACTTGTGGCGTTTCCCAGTTTGCATAGTGGTCGAGGCTGCTACCTAAGCAAAGGGTCACATTGCTATCTGTCCAATGGTCGGTAGCTGGGGCTGTAATTAGAGTTACTGCCTTGCCTCGTCCAACAGTGCTGGTCGGAGTATTCTTGCGCTGCTCGACAACCCTCTTTTCAATCATGCTTTTGGGTTTGCCCAGACCATGAAGCGGTCACAAAGCGACCCCGATTTTCAGACAGCGTCATGATTTTACCCCGCGCCAGCAGCCGCAGGGCGTCGGCCATCGCGCCAATGCCGCCACTCGATAAGCCGTCGGCGGTAATCAACGCGTACTGATTCACCAACTCGGTAACACATTCCAACAGTTCAGCGTTTGAGGGATTATCGGTCATCGGCCCCTTCTCTGGTCGGCCCTCGATATTCAGCCTCCATGTCGGATGTCGCGTCCCGCTGCAATTCCGCAAAAAGACGTCGAGCCGCTTCCGTCCGAAGACTTTCCGGCGTCAGTCGCTCCCGGTACCGCGCGGAGATTTCCGGGGTAACGGACTGGTTGGTCTCCTCGAGAAACGCCGTGAGACTGGAATCACCACCCAGAACGGCTGGAACCAGGAACAGGGCGTCCCGCAATTCTTCGGAAACCGGGTTCCCCGCCGGCGCGCTGAACAGTCGTATCGAGTACCCGTCATCCACGCACGCGGACTCGGCAATGGCGGCGGAAGCGGCATCGAAGGCGGCTTTTAGGGTACCCTGCCGGTATTCCGGAGCAATGGGGACGGCTTTGCCGTAAAACACGGCCAGTCCCCGAATGGCGGCATTCGCGTTCTGCTGTGGCGTCCTTTCCCGGTTCCAGCCATAGGCGACAAAACACCCGGTCAACCAGCGCGCCAGGAAAAGGTCCAGAGGGGTGGTCTCGACGGTGACTTTTGGCGTAAACTGCGTCAACAGCCACCCCACCGTTGCGGAAAACGTGCTATTGTGGTATGGGTTGGGCCTGCGCGGCGGTATCCCCGAATCCAGCCCGAAGATTTCCCACTGAAAGTGTTGTCTCAGCGGCTCGATAAAACGGTAGTTCCAGTATTCCTGATTTCCGCAGTCGGGGTGCCGCAGTAGCCTGCGGGCCACGGGGAAAAAGAACTGGTCGGAACGTTGTGGGGAAAACAAGGTAGGGGAAACCTCCTGGCGAATATCCCCCTTACCGAAGGCGCGGAATTCGCGCACACGGCGCATCTCGAATTCGCCGTTTCCTGTAAGGCTATCGTGGTGCGGAGTGTCCCCTCCCCTCGCAACACTTTGGGCCTGTAGTTCCAACGGCAGAACGTCTGCCCTGCAAGCAGAATGTTGGCGGTTCGAGTCCGCCCAGGTCCACCAAATACGCCCCGCTGGCTGAGTGGCAAAGGCGGTCGCCTGCAAAGCGGCATCAGGCTGGTTCGAATCCGGCGCGGGGCTCCACTTTTACACGGTTACACTTTCAGGAGAAAGTCGATGGAAAACCATACCAACGCCTCAGAAAATCCCGGCCCCGTACCCGGCGAGGGGAACGCGATAAATACACGTCTCCAGGATATTATCAGCAGAAACGGCATCAACAGTATCCATATCAGCTTGGGACCCAACGCCACCAAAGATTCGGTAGTTACTACTCTGGCAAGAGTGCTTGAAGATTATGAAGCGGGATTGCTGAAAGAGTATTCGGACAGTGAACCCCCCACTGAAGAAGAATTGCGGAAAGAATATTTTGACAGCAGCGGTTTTCTGGAAGATGCCCCGCCGGAGGTTTACCAGGAAATACATGACCACCTTCACGGATACCTGTCCGCATGTTCGTAAAGGGGTTGCGAGATGTCGGGGCGGGTGCCGCAGCCGGTGTCGCGGTGGTTACGGCGCTACCTCTGGCGGCGGTTGGCCTGGGAGCGGCCGGGGCGATTACCGCGTCCGGGCTGGCGGTGGGTATCGCTTTGGGCGGAGCCGCCGCGGTGGCGGACACCGCCCTCAAAAACAAGGCGACGATGGGCCGGCTCATCTCGCTCTGGCGGGCGAGGCGACAATGACCTGGGTAACCATGTTTCTGCTGGCGGCGCTGGCTTTCTGGGTACTGCTGGAAACGGGCCTGGAATACTTTTTCCGCTCTCCCCTGGAGGCGAACCGGCAGGACGGGGGACACTCCACCCGGTTCAACCTGGTGGTTTCGTCCGTTATCGTGGTATGGGGGTTTGCTCTGGCGTTCGACGCTCTCCGGGCGTCGCGGGTTGCCCTCTATATGCCGCGGACGGCCTGCGGACTGCTGGCGGCGGGCTTGCTGCTCAGGCTGTATGCGGTGGGGACGCTCAGAAAACAGTTTACCGTGGATTTGGCCATCCAGCCCGGGCACCGACTGATTCAGTCGGGGCCGTATCGCAAGGTGCGGCATCCGTCCTATACCGGTGCGTTGATGTGTTTTTCCGGGCTGGCGCTGTCCGTAGGCTATTGGGGCACCGCCTTGTTGATGCTGCTCCCCATCGGTTCCGCCTATTTCTGGAGAATCCGCAAAGAGGAGCGCATTCTAGCGAAGGCGTTCGGCAGCGCTTACCGGGACTATTGCGGTCGTACCTGTCGGCTCATTCCCGGAATCCTCTAGCACACGACGGCGAGTTGCTCCGCATTCCAAAGTGGCGAAAACGCGAACTTCGGTAACCGGAGCATGTCCACACACGGAAGCATCTCCACCCCACGGGCAGACTGGCCGGAATTTCTCCGGGCCAGGGCGGACATGCTGCACACCGAATTCCACTCGGAACTGTCCGAGAAGGTTACCGAAAATATCCTGGGCGCGTTGTTTACGCAGGTTCTGGGTTGGCCGATGCGGGACCTGCACTGGCAATTGGGCCGGGCGGACTTGGTGGTGGCCTCTCATCAACAAAAGCACCTGGTCATCGAAACGAAGAAACCCGGGAAATTCGCGCGAGTACCCGAAGTAGTCCAAGCACTCAGGCAAGTCTACCGGTATGCCGCCGAGCAGAACCTGGAGCAGGCCGCCGTCACCGACGGGTTTCTGTTTCTCCAGATGGCCAGGCGCCGTAACGGATGGGTCCCCCGCGTGGTTTTCCGGCTGGACTCCCCGGAAAGTCCGGCGGTCGCCATCGGGTTGTTGAGTCCGGACGGCATCCACAAAAAATCGTCGCGAGGACTGGACGAGTCCCTGCTGGCCCGGTTGGGGTTCCGCTCTGTCGAAAACGAGGACTGGAGAGAACTTTCCGGCGCTGTGCACGAGAAGCTAGCCCTCCCGGCGTACTGTTTCGCCTTCGTGGGGGAATACGGCAACCCGGGAACCTGGAAGTTTCCTTATCGGCATCCGGACGGGTCCCCGGACGAGGTACGGCTTCCCCGCGCCATTCGGGCGGTGTTGGCCCTGCTCCGGGAACCGCGGGACGACACCCTTCCACGAGAGGCGCTGCCGACGGTGGTGGGCAAGCTGTCCCGCGCTGCCTGGGAGGCCGGAAAATGCCCCTCGCCCGGTATCCGGACGGCGCCGAGTTATCACGCGCTCGCGGCAATGGCCGGACGACTGGGCGTCCACCCCTTCGGAATCGCGGCGCCCGCCGTGTGCTGACGCCACTGGAACTCGCCGGTGCCGACACCCTCCTCTGGGTGCTGCTGTTGCGCCGGTATCGCCGCAATATCCTGGCGTTCTGGCTGGCGGCGCTGCCGGGCGTGGTTCTGCATGAACTGGCGCACTGGGTGGTGGCGCTGGCGACGTTGGGGCGCCCCGGCGTTCCCCGGCTCATTCCCAAAAAACTGGGACCCCGTGTCTGGGCGCTGGGCCTGGTGCCTATTCGCAATCCGCGGTGGTTCAACGGGGCGCCCATCGGCCTGGCCCCCCTGCTGCTCCTGCCCCTGGCCGCTGCTGTTCTCATGGAAGGGACGCCCGGACGGTTCTCGTGGACGGGCGGCTGGCGGTTCATCCTGCCTCCCCTGATAGCGGCCGAGTGCCTGCTGGAGTGCCTCCCGTCCCGGCAGGACTTGCGACTGGCGGCCTTGTCGATTGTTCCGCTGGCGGTACTCGGGACGCTGATTTACCTGTTGTGGGCAGGGTAAAACCTGACGCCGGGACAAAATCGGCCATATTCCGGGTAACGGGCGCCAATCACCCGTCTGCGGTAATACCCACACATCAGCCCAAGGAGTACGCCATGCTGCAAGTCGATACAACCGCAACACTACGCCGGATTCTGGACGAAAGTTCCCTCCCGGACGCGGAGAAAAACCGGGTGCTTTCCCGCATTCGGGACACGCTGGGATTGCCCAAAACGCTGGACGACGTCCTCGAGGATATCCTCGCCGCCGCCCGGATGGATAGCCAGTTTTCCGCGGAAACGGCGCGCGACATGCTGGAACCGGTATTGTCGGTCAAGGTCGAATACGTGCCCGCTCCCCTCGTCACCCCGGCCCCCTGGTGGAAGCATGGTGGGCCCACCTGCGTGGATGGCGGACAGGCGGTGGCCCCGGGCTATCCCGGACAACGCCTGAAGCATTTTGTCGGGACCGCGACAGGCCCGGAACGCGAGGCCCCGTTTTGATGTCGGAACTCATTCTGGGTTTTTTCGGGATGTTCACCCTGGAGTGGGGGTTGTTGTTGGGCCTCCCGTATTGGGACTCCCGGCGTCGCAAACGACAGATGGCGGAAACCGCCCGTAACTAGTCTGGCACGGTACTTGCCCGGTATTCCCCATAAAAAGGAAAAACCATGCAAAACCAATATCTGAACAGATTGCCGGCGGAGTGGAAAGAGCGCTTTTTGTCGGGCGGGGGAGACGACTTCGTTACCCGCATGACGGAAACCCATGCCCAGATGGCGGCCTGTGCGCTCGAATATTGCCAGTCTCATCAGAAGCCTATCCACCGGACGCCGATGGCCTCCCAATTTGTTCCGCTCGGTGTCGGGCAACGCCTGCGCCTGGAAGCCGTCCGGCTGTTCCAGAAAACGCGGAACCTGGTGAAACACGGGTGCTTCCCGCTGTTCCGCGGTGTGCCGCGCGCTGTTCAGGCATGACCAGCTCCGGCGGACTTTCTCGTGGAGGCACACCGGGAAGGGCCGGGAACGACAGTTCCAGCGTCGCTCGGACATACCGGATGCTTCAGCCAGACGTACGTGGGATACGGCTTTCCGGACACCCAGAACGCCGTCCCGTGCTGCGCTTCCACCCGCTTCAGCTTCCGCTGGGCCTGCGGGAATCGCAGGAGCAAGGCTTCCCGGAACAAGAGCGAATAGTAATCATCACGGCGCTCCCACCCGGCCAGGCTCCCCAACCTGTCCAGGTGTACCAGCGTACCCCCGAACGCGACGTAGAGGTGGTGGACGCCGGCAGGGTCCCGAATCCAGAGAACGTCCCTGTTTTTTACCGGAATGGACGCGAGCACCGCGTCTTCCGGGTGGTTTTCGGCGAGTAGCCGGATGGCTTCGTCGGCTGGGACATAATCAGAACATCCATCGCCGTCGGAGGCCACCCCCCCGTAAATGAGAAGAGCGACGAGAGCCACGCCACCCGCGGCGGAGAGGGTTCCAAAGTGGGTCATCCGGACCTCGTCGGCCCGGTAGTACCAGGCGGCGGCGCATCCCCCCACGAAGCACAACGCCGCCAAAATCAGAAAATAATCCAGTAATGTCATGTCTTCGATGCTCCCTGGTTGCGAGTACGGCACACCCTGATTACCGAAGTTTGCGAATTGGCGGGAAACCACCTCGCGAATTCGCAAACTTCGGTAACAGCTATACACGACTGCCAGTTCAGTCGATTCAGCCACTTGTCACAGAGGAAAACGCACATGACCGATACACACACCTTCGAGGATGCTCGACTGCTGGCCGGGTTGCGCCTGATTATCGCCAACGCCAAGGATGTCTTTGCCCGCTTCGAGCGGAACGCCCAGGAGCGGTGTCCGCTGCCGGACTGTACTCTGGAGGAACGGGAAACCGAAGCCCGCGCCGCGAAAGAGGAACTGGAAGCCGCACGGGCGGATTTCGCGGAGCGATTTGGGCCTCCTCCCGCGCTGGATAACTACGAGGGGTTTCTGGAACACCTGTTCCGCCACCTTCCGCGCAAGAAACGGTCGGGGGACTCTCATGTCCTTTGAACGCCTGACAAACGCCGGCAACGAACTATTCGCCGCCCTGGAGGATTCCCTGGACGCGTTCTGGGAAGAGACCATTCGGTCGTTTCGCGCCCAGGACGGCTTCCCGAAGTCCCCTCCTCTCGGATTTTTTGACCACTACAAGGGAGGGCGCTACGGGTTCCTGGGCACCGCGACGCAGGAATCCGATGGCGTCGTCGTCGCGATTTACCGCCACTTGGAAACCGGGGCGCTGTATACCCGTCCGGCGGCGGAATTCTTCGGGGAAGTCGAAGTGAACGGCAAGTCCGTTCCCCGTTTCCAGCGGGTATCGCCGTGACGGCGGCGCCACCCGAGGTGCTGCTGATTCACGGTTCCCTGCATGGGATTACCGCGGACGTCGCGGCGGCGCTTCGCCCTTTCGAGCTGGCTGGCGGGCACGTCGAAATCGTGCAGCATAATCATTCCGCCCTCGTTTCGTACGAGGGAGAGGGGGACACCGCCGTGCTCTCCGCCCTGCTGCGTATTCTGGAGGACGCCGCAGCCCGGTCGGAATCCGCGCACGGCGTGTTTCATTTTGGTTTCGCGCACCAGGAACCCGCCTCCCGGTATTATGGCCCCGCACGGGAAGTTCCGGCGCTTCGAAGCTGGCTCGCCGCCTGCCCCGCCTGGCTGAAACTGGCTTGGAAACCCCATTAACAAAAAACCCTCTCGCTAGAAGAGGGTTTTTTCTTCGCCTGGCATCGCGCGGACCCCCGTGGACGGGGGGACCGTTGACCTGGTTTACAGGATGCCGCCCAGGCTGTGCACGAGTTGTCCCTGAAGCACCGGCAAGGCCTTCTTGAAGGAGAGGTCCACCTGGTCCGCGACGGAAACGATGCGGGTGCGGTAATCCACCCAATGCCCGGAAACGGTGGTATCCTGGTGGGTGGTGGTGCTGGTGCCCTGCTGGAGGTTTCCGGCGGTGTGCGTAACGACGGTGTGTTTATGCCGCACGCCCAGTTGCACGTCGGTGACCATGTCGTAGGTGTTGGTGTGCACCATGGAATCCGCGAGGAAGCTGACGGCTCCGCCCGCGAGACCGCCAGCCCCGGCGCCGACGAAGGACTGGCTGATGACGCCGCCGGCGAGGGCGCCGCCCAGTATGCCGCCCAGTGGGCTGCCCATCATGGCGCCGCCGTACCCGCCGCCCAGAGCGGACTGCGCCGCGGACATCGTGGTTTTACCCACCGACAGCACGTTCACCTGCATCAGGTAGTGCGCGTGGGTGAACGCCACCACGCGGTAACCCTGATTTTCGAGGTCCGCGGTCAACTCCTGCGTAATGGCGGCGGTATCCAGCGTCTTGTCGGAGGTGTTCCGGATTTGCAGGTACACCGTCTGCAGAGTCGGGGAGACCGGGGTAAGGAAGATGGAGTTGGACATCTTCGTCTGCGTTTGCAGGTTGTGATGCTGGATGGCCATCTCCGTCGCGGCGCAGCCGGACATCAGGAGGACGGCGGGCAGGACGGCAAGTTGTACGGCGGTTTTTGCGGTTTTTAGTGCAGACATGGTTTGCTCCGTGTGAGTTGGTGGTGTGTCTCCAGAAACAGGGATTCCGCGGCGGCGGGAGACAACGCGCGCAAACGGAAGTTGAAGCGGCTGTCCGCCACAAGTACGGTGCTTGCCGGCAGGGCACGGACGAAATCCTCGTCCAGGATGCTCCGCAAGGCGTTCCAGAAATGGACTTCCGCGCCATCGTCCAGGAATACGGTGGCGCGGAGTCCCGCCAACAGGTGGTCCGCGACGAAATCCGCCGCACGGAAGTAGTCCGCGCCGAAAGCACGGGGGGTCCATTCGCGGGAAACCCCGCGAAAACTCCGGACCTCCAGGGACAGGGCCAGGGTATCCGCCCACTTGATGTCCTCGCGCAGCCCCGGAGCGTGTTCCAAATCCGGTAAATCGAACGCCGCGAAAATGGCGGCCTCCACCCGTTTTTCCAGGCGGCGGAATTCCGGCAGCACCTCTTTTAACGGGGTGGGCAAGTCTCCGACATAGGCTTCGGCGGCATCGTGCATCAGGGCGGCGCGCAGTCGGGGGGCATCCCAATGAGCCCGAAACCGCTGGGCGCAGAGGAACGTCACCAGTACGCTATGTTGCGCCACGCTGTAAAACGCCTCGACATGCCCGTTGAAGCGGCAAAGCAGCGAGAGCGCATGCGCGATGTCCGGCAGCGTGTAGCGGGCATCTTCAGGATGCGGGTACCACAGCGTGTTCCCGGATAGGGTGGTCAGTTGAGACATGGGGGTTCCTCGCGGACGGCATGCAGCAGTCGGTAAACGAATTGTTCCAGGTTTCGGGCGCCGCCCAGGGTTTCCTCGTGACGCTCCCAGAAACCGTCAGGTTGTGCCGACAATCCGGTCTGGGCCATCAGCCCCGCGCGAATGACGTCTTCCCTGCCCTCCCGGGACATGTCCCGGGATTCCATGGTTTCCAGAATGAGGCGAGCCAGTATTTTTTGTGGGTTCATGATTGGGAATATGGCCGGTTTCGCCGGATTGTCAGGTTACACAAAAAATATTTTCGAGCAAGCCCTTTTTATGAAAAAATATTTTCGAGCATGCCCTTTTTCTGAAGCAACAGGGTTTCCAGATATTCCGGGTGGATGCCGGAAAAGTCCTCGCCGTCCTCCCGGCAAGCATCCCGAAACGCCTCCGCGTATTCGCGGATTTCCGCATTCAGGGGCGCCATGTACTCCGGCTCATCCAGCGAAACCGCCTGCGGGAGGCGGAGACCGTGACGAGGCCCGCCGGGCAGCGCGCACGCCGGCACGGGCATTTTCCGGAGCAACTCCGAGAGCCGCCGCAGCGCGACAAGCCGGTCGTCCGCCAAGTGCGCCAATTCCAGGAAAGGGTTTCCCGTATCATCCGGAGACTCCTTCTTGTGGAGGTGGTGGGCCTCACGAAACCGCGCTTCCCGGCCCGCCAGGTTGCGGCGGCACTCGGCGAGCAGTTCCTCGAGTTCCTCCGTCGTGAGGGTTTCCGGCGTCACAAATGAGAAACCAGCATCCACAGCCCCCACAGCCAGCCGATGCCGCATACCGCCCAAAAAAGGAAAACATGAATCAAGTCGCCGAAAAGGCGTCCGATAATGTTACCGCCCCGGAAAGCTTCGATGATGTCCCGGCCCGCCATGACGACGGTGCCGACAAGAAGAAAAACGGGGAGTCCCAACAACAGTCCTAGTGCTAAAAGCATACTGCCTCCTGGTTGTGCGGGTTATTACCGCAGATGTCGGATTCGCCGGACGCGTCCAACTCGCCGAAGGCGTCCTCCGCGGCCCGATAGCCTTCCTCCATGAGGGCCTTGGTGGCGTGGAATTTCATGGTGGGGGTACCGCGCACCCGCGGGCGTATCAGGATGTCCGGCGGGAACTCCCGCAACTCCCGTGCGACGATTGCCGTCTGCAGCAGGCAGTTGGCGTGCCGCAGCGTTCCGATGGGTCCGGGCATTCGGGCGCGCGGGGTGGCGTCCTGGACGCTGACAGCGAGCACGGGTCCCCCGAACAGCGCGGCGGCGAGTCCCACGGGCAGCGGGGAGGATGCCGCCCCGTCCATCAGGGTACGACCCGCCAGACGCACCGGCGTCAGGGCACCGGGGATGGCGATGCTGGCGCGTACGGCGGCGTCCGCCGGGCCTTCGGTGAGCGCCACGAGTTCCCCGGTGTGGTAGTCCGTGGCCACGGCGGCAAAGGGCGTGTCGAGGGACTCCAGGGTGCGGTTCCCGAGAAACCGCGCGAGAAAAACCTGCGCCCCAGGTCCGGAGGAAAACCCGCCGCGAAACCGGTTCGGCAGAAAAATGCGCACCGAATCCCACCAGCCCAGCGCCTGTACCGTGTCTTCCAGGATGCTGGCGGGATGGCCCGCCGCCCAGAAGGCGCCCAGTTGTGCCCCGATGGAGCAGCCCACGACGGCTTTCACGGGAATTCGGTGTTCCTCCAGATAGCGCAGCACTCCGATATGGGCCATTCCGCGCGCTCCGCCGGAACCCAGTACCAGGGTGAAACCCCTCTCGTTAACCGGCATGAAATCCCTCCTTGAGCAGGCCGTACAGCAGGAATACGGAAAACATCGTGAGCAGACCGTGCAGCAGGCTGTCCACGAGAGGAAATCCCAGCATCCCGCCGCCTATCGCCACATTCACCATCTGGCCGCCCATCGAGAGCGCCAGAATGCGCCACGTCAAAGGCCAGTACGCCTTGTGGAACACCAGGGCGAGCGGAGTACGGGTACCGCTGCGCCAGGACTCCTCCTCCGTCTGGAACATCAGCCCCCACAGGACGTACGCCACACCGGGGATTTCCGTGATGGAGAGACAGAACCCCGCGACACCCGGAATAAACGACAGCGTCACCGGCTGCGGCAGGAACAGGGACAGGCCCGCTATCATCCCCAGCGCGACGGCGGCCAGCGCCCAGAAACGCCCGGGAAGGTTTCGGAAAAACCACAGAAACCCGCGGCCCAGGCTTGCGTGGGATTCCCGGTAATCCAGCAGATGCGCGTACACCATGAGCGCCACCCAAAGAGGGATGCCGGACAGGGCTTCGGCCAGACGGAGGGATGCCGGGGGCAGCAGGGCCACCCCCAGCGACAGCAGCCACAGGGCCAGGAAAGGCGGCAGCGCGGGCAACACTCCCCGGCGCATCAGCCGCAGCGTCTGGGGCATCACCCCGGTGAAGGATACCGTCACCGGGGCCGTTCCCGGCGCGTCTGGCACACCACGCAACGCACTGCGTTCACGGCGGCCACCCGGGCCGGGGGAATCACGTCGCCGCAATCCAGGCAATATCGCCCCTCCGCGTCCTCATCCGGTGGTTCTTGAGGTCCCGTTTGACGAAACCGGGCTATGCTGTTCTGGCGTTCCATCTCTTCCAGATGGGATGCCGCGTCGAAACTGTCTGCGAAATGCAAAAGAAGTACTCCTGTGGTTCCAAAAGTGCGGAGTTCCTCCGGTACCCCGCCTTTGCGAGAGGAATACCGAGGGAACTGAAGGTGGCGGATGGCGTACGCGCGGTACGCCGCCCGCGAAACGTGTAGCGGCTTAGAAGTACGCCTTCACGCCGAGGCCGACGCCGACGATGTTGCTCTGGCTGGCCGGTTCAAACCCGATGGCTTGCCCGCCGTAGAAGACGGAACCTCCGGTGTAGTTCAGGTGGGTGTAGCCCGCGTCCGCGTACAGTCCCCATCCGGGACGGACGGCGTAGTTAACGGACAGCCCCAGGCTCTCCTGTCCGGAAGTCTGGAAGCTGGCGTCGAGTCGCGTTTGCCGCAGATAGGCGCTCACCCCGCCGCCCAGGACGGCATCGAAGCCCGCATGGGCGCCCAGCACCAGCCGGCGGTTGACGGCGTAAAACCCCTTGACGCCCAGGCCCGCGTACTCGTTGCTGTACACTTCGTTATAGCCGCCCGGACCTTGCAAGTTGCGGTTCCACTGGTGGTATCCGCCCGTCACATAGGGCAGCACCGCAATGTCGCGCGCCAGGAAAACAGGCTTGCCGACGGTGGCCCCCACGTTATAGAAGCTCGCGCTATCCAGGGTACGGACACGGTTTCCCTGCCGGTAGCCGATGTTGCCGCCGCTCTGGTTGTACGCCAGGCCGGTATACATTTGTCCAAGGAAGGGAACCCCGTACGTTCCGGACAGGCCCACGCGGAAACCCGGAACGATGCCCGTTTCGGCGTCGGAGGGACCGAATACGGCGGGGACCGCTTCGCTGTAGTTGAAGTTGGTGCCGGTAACGCCCGCGCTCACGGCGTTCAGGTCCCGGGTAATCGGATTGGCGAAAGCCAGCGGGGAGGCCAGCAGGGCCAGGGAAAGGGAAACAGCCAGTGTCGTCTTGGTCATGGTAAAGCTCCTTGTCAGGTCATGCGGAGACACCGCCCCGGCGCCTCCAATATCCCCCTTACCGTAAACGCGAAATTCGGCATTTTCGCGACACCCGGGCGAATTCTGAACGGGCGAGTACGCCTAATTTTCGCACTGCGGTAATTCCGGATATGGCCGCTGCGGCCCCGCAGGGAGGACGTTTCGTGAAAAAGGAAACCGTTTCCGGCAAACTGCCCCGCCTCAAAGTGCGGATGGGCGTGCTGCCGTCCAGGCCACACCGGGACAAGACGGCGTATCTGCGCCGCGAGAAGCACCCGAAGCGTCCCGAGAGGGACGCTTTTTTCATGATAAGCCGGTTCTCGCGAACCGTGTGTACACCCCTTCGCCACTATCCGTCGCCTTGCACGGGAATTAGGGGGGCGTTCCCGTTACGGCTTGCGCCACCACGCGCGACGGCTCAGTTGCATTCCAACGTCCCCGATGTTCCGGTTACGCGCCGCGGTACAGAACGGCTTTGCCAGGCTAGTCTTTCACACCGGAAAACCTCCCGGCTCCTGATGCAAGAACCGTTGGTCGCGTTCCCTGCAACAAGCCCCGTCCTTACAGGGCGGAGTTACTTGACGGCGAAACCGCAAACGTCAGAGTCTCCTCGCCCCAAAGGGCATTGTCCGCGGCGGAAGGCCGCACTCTCCCTCCTTACCGCAGGTCGGAAATTCACCGCCCCGGGGCTGAATTTCCGACCTGCGGTAAGCGGGAAATGCACAACCACATCCCCTCCCCGCCCTACTCCGGTTTCGACAACCTTACCGCCATGCGCGCCGCGCGCGGGTATAACCGGGAACTGATAAAGCTGGCCCGCGCGCACCTGGGGGCCCCTGGGACCCTGCTGGACGGTGGCGCTGGACTCGGCGACTTCGCCCGCGCTTTCGCGGGCCCCGGCTGCACCGTGTATGCCCTGGAGCCGGACGCGCTTTGCCGGGCCCACATCGCCACCGAGGGCACCGGGAACCCGAAGGACGCTTGTTTCGTGGTGCCCCATGCGGACATCGCGGAAATCCCGGCGGCCTCCCTGGACGGCCTGTACAGTTTCAACGTCCTGGAACACATCGAAGACGACGTGGGCGCCCTGCGCTCCTGGGCGACGCGGCTGCGTCCGGGCGGGAGGGTGTTTCTCTACGTTCCGGCGTTCCCGTTTCTCTTCGGCCCGATGGACCGGCGGGTGGGCCACCACCGGCGCTATACCCGCGAATCCCTGTCCCGCCTCCTGCGGGACGCGGGCCTTTTGGTGGACGCCACCGGGTATTTCGACGCCGCGGGGGTCCTCGCCACGCTGGCGGCCAACCTGTTCGGCGGAACCGGCGAAATATCCGAAGCGGCGGTGAAACACTACGACACCTGGGTATTCCCACTGAGCCGGCTGGTGCAGCCGACGAGCGGCGCTTTCATCGGCAAGAACGTCTGGGCCGCGGGCCGCACGCCCGCGCCTCATCGAATACCGCGCTTGCGGTAACACGCGGGCAGGAATGTGCCGTAAGCGGCGAAAGGGTGCCCGGAATATATTGTTTCGGGGGTAACGCCTTTTGTCCTGCGAGTTTGAGGAGGCGAGCATGCCCACATTAAATTTGCTGGAGGTGAGGACGCGTTCACGGGAAAGCGCGGAGCGGCTGGACGCGCTGTTCCCGGACGGGGTGGTTTGTCTGGAGCGGTTGCTGCCGACTCCGGAGGAGCTGCCGGAACGCTGGGAAGATGCGCGGATTTTGGCCATTTACGTACGGGCGAGAGGCAACGGCCTCTTGGACCGCGCCTGCGACGACACTGTCGGGGGGATATTCATTCCGGGAACCGTCACGCCGGGGACGGCGCTGGACTACCTGTCCGATGAGTACCCGGAGCTGGTGGAACCGTATGCCCGGCTTTCGCACCTGTACCGCACCTACGGCGCGCGGGACAAGCGGGAGTGGCGAGTACGTCACTGGGGGGCCGCCAGTGAGCCGGAAACGCTGAAAACGCGGACCTGGTTGCCTGGCGGAACCGGCCCGCGAGTGGACTGGTATGCTGTTCGGTACCCGCACGGAGGAGCAAGCAGCGACGTGTTTCGGCACTGGAGCGCCCGACTGGGTCCGGACGCCCGCCTCCGGCGGTACGCCATCCGCAATTCCGGTGAACTGTATGTCCCGGGATACGAATACGTGAACGGCGAGTACCTGGTACCAGCCGGGGACAGCGTGCCGAACTTGGCGTACCGGGGCATCACCCCGTTGTACGCTTTTACTCGGCGCGAAAGCGTCGAGGAGGTGCTGCCTGACGGCAGCACCCGTAAGACCGCAGTGTTCCGGCACGCTGGGTTTATCCCAGCGTGCCAGTAACACCCTCACCCTACGCGTATGCGTAGGGTTTTTTGTGCCCGTCTTACCGGAATCCGGCGGCCGCCAGCAATATCCCCCAGAGGTGGTATGCCCGAATTTTCTTGCCCTCCGTCCTTGGGAAATATCCGACTTCCGCCTCCCAAAGGGGCAACCCGTGCCGCAGGGCGTAATACGCCAGACGTGTTTCCATGTCGAACGTTCTCGCCCCGTTCATGGCGAACAGGGCGTGCCCCAGGGGTAGCGCGTGGACGCCGGTGAGGACATCCGCGGGCGGCGTCTTGCGGGTGAAGCCCCGCAACGTCAGCCGGGTGACGGCGAGCGCCAGCCGGCTTTTCCAGAGTTTCCGTCCGCTGCGCCGTCCGGAGGCCAGCCCGCCGTTATACAGCACCCAATGCACCAAGGACTCGATGAAGGCGCGGGAGAGGGCGTACTCGTTGTCCGCGTCCCAAAAGAGTACGGGTGTGTTTCCGGCGAGTCCCAGTCGCAACGCTCGCCAGAGACCGCTCAGGCAGGCCCCCGCTTTCCCGAACGGGTTGAACCGCAGGACTTCCAGATGCAGGAACGCCTGCGGAGCGGGCCCGGGCGTTTTGGGAGCCAGGAGGGCATCCGCGGTTTTTTGCGCCACCGCCAGGGAGTTGTCCGTACACCGGTCAAGCACCAGAATGAGCGGCATTTCCGGAATTTCCCGACGCCACTGCTGCAGAAACGCCGAGATTTCCCGCTCCTCGTTGTGGACGGGGACCACCATGACTGCGGCATAGAGTCCGTTCTCCATCCGGATGTTGGGTGTTGCGGGTGCCGCCTCGACGGGCGCTCTCGTCGGGAATACCACGATATCAGCCATGCGGAGGACCCGCGGGTGAAAGAGGGGCCTCGGGCGGTGCGGGAGGGGCACCAACCACCCGCCATATCTGGAATCCATGTCCGTCCGCTCGCACCAGCCGCAGACAGGCGGGCAAACCTTTTCCCGGATAATCCACGTTCTTGTCCACCACCCAGGAAACGCGGTATTTCCAAAGCGCCGCACAGGTGGCCGTCCCTTTCCGCAGCCCCATGGAAAGCCGCTGCAGGGCTCGCGTGGTATACCCCAGCTCCATCGCCGGGGTGAAGCGCAGGCGGGGATTTTCGTACAGGGCGACGTACTCGGAAGCCCCGAATCCCGTCAGCACCCGCGCCCCCGGTTTCGCTCCGGGGATTTCCAGGCGCGGCAGATTTCCCGAGTGCGGGATGAGACTTCCCGCCAGAAACAGCGCCATGCTGAAAGCCAGCAGCCGAAAACCGGAGGTGTCCGCCCAGCGGAGCCGGGAGGGAGACGCGCCCAGCGCGAGGAGCAGCGCGGCCAGGGGCGCCAGGCTGTCCACATAGCGCACCATGTCGGGGAGGGCGAACCAGCAGAACAGCGCGAACACGGCCGCCTCCGGTTCCCGCAACCGCTCCATCACGCGGGAACCGAAGCCGCTGCCGGATGGGGTCCCAAGGGCCACGGGTGTGGAACCTGGATGCCAAAAAACCAGGGCGAAAACGAGCAGCGCGTAAAAGCCCGGCGTAAACAGCACCTGGCTCAGGGGCATATCCTCGTCTACGGGGGACATGCGGTGCGCGATGGCCGCGCGCATCCCGAAAAACCAGTGCCACCAGTGGCCCCCGGCGCCGCTCATCCAGAACGCGGCGAAAGCGCCCGCAAGCACCAGGAACCAGGCCGCGCGCCGGGCGCCACTCCGGCGCAACAGCAGCACCGCCGGGATATAGATGCCGGACAACCAGTACATGGGGATGAACGCGAGCATGGCCGCTCCCCATGCCAACTCCCCCCAGACGCCCTCCACCAGAAAAGCGGACAGCGCCAGCAGCGCCCCGAAGTTTTCCGGGCGCGCCTGGACGATGCGCGAAACGAACCCCAACTGCGCCCAGACGAGGACGGACAACACCGCCACCAGCGCCCAGAGCTGTGCTGGGGGCAAATCCGGATTGCGATGCAGGAACGCTTTACGCAGCGTCAGCGGAATCACCAGCGCCCAGCCCGCCTCGAGCGCGTAGCATACCGGAAGGTAGGCGTATTGCTGCGGCAGGACGCGGGGCAACCAATCCACCGCCCGGCTGAACCAGTAGCTGATGTCTCCCCGCATCAAGCGCGGACTGCCCCAGTACAGGTTGCGGTAGTCGAACTGGTGGAGATTCGCCGTCATGTCGCGCAGCAAGTCGTCCGGCGGATAGGGGGAGTACAGCATGTAGTAGGCGAGCGGGGCCGCCACCACCAGAATGCGCAGCAACAGCCCGTCACGCTCCCGTAATCCGCTGTCCACGGTTTCCAGGGCGAGGCCCCGTATCCTGGGGGACAACCATAACACCAGCAGGAGGGGTGCCAGGGTCCATGGAGTGAGCATCAGCGCACCCAGCGCGCCGGAAACCAGCAAAATACCGAGTTGTTTTTCCGTCAGGGAAAGCAAGGGAATTCCTCTTTTTCCCACTTACCGAAATGAGTGAATTCGCCAATACGATGGTTTCTTCGTTTACCCTTTGGTCCAGACCTCGGCGATGACCGTCTCCGCCTTCATCGGCACCCCGTAGGGACTCAGCAGGGATTCTCCACACGCCAGCAGGGTGCCCTCGAGAATCCGGGCGTGTTCCGGGGCCTTGTCCCCTGGCGTCTCCAGCACCAGTTCATCATGCACCTGGTTGACGAGGCACCCGAAGACTTCCGGGTTGTCCCTGTGCAGCCGGTACTTCGTCATGAGCAGGATGTCGCTGCCGGTCCCCTGGTTGGGGTAGTTCATGGCCGCGAACCTGGAGGCGGCGTATACCGGGCGTCCGGTCAGGGTGCGGGTAAACCAGCGCGGGCCCTGGCGGAGGATTTTCCGGCCGCTCTCCGTCTGCCAGTTGCTCATCCGCGGATAAAACCGCCCCTGCATCTCTGTCACCGCGGAAAAGAGCTGGATTTCCGGGTAGGCTTCCAGCCATTGCAGGCGCAACTCACGGGCGCGGGAGAGGGCCAGTTCCCGCTGTGCCGCAGCATCCAGATGCGTCTCGTCGTCCTCGATGAAGTGCATGTCCCAGGTGGCCTTGCAGTAATGCAGAAAACCGTCCGTCCCCATGCCGTACATGAGCGCCAGGTTGGCGACCTTGCCGAGGTTCCGGGTTTTTCCGAGTTCCGCTTTAAGGGCCTCGTTGGCCTCCGCGTACTCCTCCGGGTGTCGGCATCCTGCGAAACGCGCCGCCGCGTCCCAGCCCTTGAGGCGTGCCGCCGTCCAGGAGTGGATGTCCACGCCCATGCGGAACGCCTGACGCAGGGACGAGTAGGCGCCGTCCGCTTCCTCCAGGCGGAAAATCTGGTGGAAGGCGTTTTCCAGGCGCATACGCAGGAGCGCATCCCGCGCTTCCACGTACTCAGGACCATACGGCCGGAACTCCCGGTCCTCCTCCAGGACGGCGCGGGCCTCGATGAGCGAGAAACGGTGCTCCTCCGTGCTGTTGGCCTCCTGGATGGCCGCCAGCCGCTCCAGGATGCTGCTTTGCGCCCCATCCATCGCGGCTTCCAGCGCCTCCTGCGCGGACAGGAGCGCCCACAGCGGGTGCGGAGGCGTTTCCTGCCGACAGGAGGACCAACCGGACTGCTTGGCCGCGTCCCACAGTTCCTGAATGCGTCCAAACTGGCTGTGGGAGGCCCGCAGAAACTCGTTGAAATCGCTCCCCGGATAGTTTTCGCGCAACATCGCTTCCAGCGCCCGCCCCGGGTTTTCGCGCAGCAGCCGCTGCGTCCGCACGGCGAGTGCCGCACCCACCCGCACATCGAGGGCGGATACGTCGCAGGCGATGATGCGGGACTCCCCGTTACCCCGCACGAAAGCACGGAACGCCTTGTCCCCCGGCACCTGCTGCATGTTGGGTTCCGAGCAGGTGAGGCGCGCCGTCGCCGCCGCCGGCGAGAAATTCGGGTGGATGCGGCCGTCGGTTTCCGCGAAACGGGCATACTCCAGAGCCATCTTCACCCGCCGCTTGGCGTCGTTGATGGTTTTCCACGGGGTGTACAGCAACAGGGTTTCCGGGTTTCGGGTGGCCCCCGACGCACGCAAGTCCTTGACGCCAATCTGCGGCCGGTCCGTTTTTTTCGTGCGGCCAAGCCGCAGCCCGCGACGGGTAAACGCGTCCGCAAGGGCGGTGTGCAACGCGGCGGGGGTGCCGGCATTCGGATTCCCCAGCGCCAGGTGGTAGGGTTCCAACAAGGGTTCCAGTGCCACCAGCGCGGCGGCGGCGGTTTCTATGTGCCCGGTTTGCGACGCCACATATTCGTGCACCGCCGCACTCGAGAATGGTTGCCCTCGCAGAAACAGGGAGGACAGCATGTTGGGGGTCTGCAGCCAGGTTTCCACCAGTTCGTTCAGGGTTTCCGCATCGTCGGGCTGGAACATCCCCGGTAACTCACGCGTCAGGGTTTCCACGGGTGCGCGCGCCACGTCCAGAAGCCGCCCATCCAGACGGGACACCCCGGGTAGAGTGATTTCCAGCCAGTCCCGCAAGGCCGTCACGTCCCGGCGGGCATAATCCAGAGACTCCGGGGACAGTGTGGGCGGTACCCAGTTCACGGGCTTCTGGAACTGCTTGTCCAGAGTTTCACCCGCGCTTTCCGCGAGCAAATCCGCGAGGCGGAAGCCCCCAGTCTCGACAGATGTTTCCGGGCGCAACAGGCGCACCCACAACATCGTGTCGAACGCGTATTCCGGTTGCGGAACAGGTTCCCCAGGATGCCCCAAACTCCAGCGATGGCGCAACCAGCCCAGGTCAAAGGTGAGGTTGTGACCCACCAGCATCCTTTGGCGCAGCACCGCGTCCACCAGGGACAAAGCCGCCGTCTCGGACAGCGCGTCCAAATCAAATGCCGCCGTACGGAAGTCCTCTCCGTCGAAAAAACCCAAGGTAACCACCCGCAGGCGCAGCGAGGCATCCGCCACCACCCGCCGGGGCACCTTGACGGGCTTGGAGTACGGCGTGAGTCCCGTGGTTTCCACGTCAGCGAAAATGACACCCGCACACGGCAGGGCGGTAATGAATTCCAGGGCGCCGGTGTCGGCCTCCGGGTTTCCGGCGCGCGCGGCCAGCGCCGGGTACCCGCATTGCGGAGAGGGCGTTGCCGGAGGGTTGTCGCCTTCTGCGGCGAAGCCGGACCGGGGACTCCCCGTAACGGTGGCCTCTTCGCTGGCGACACCCACCTGTCCGGGTAATACGGGTTCCTCCCCGAAGATTTCCAGGGAACTCTGGATTGCCACGAGGGTTATCGAAGGTTCCGGGACGCCTGCTGTAGCCAATGTCGGCTCCGCAACCTCTTCGGCGGCTAAGCTGGCGGCGGGGCACTCTGTAACGGCGGGTTCTCCGCTTGTGCCGCTTGTGCCGCTTGTGCCGCTTGTGCCGCTTGTGCCGACATCCGTCGGTGAAGCTGGTAAGGGGTCCATGCCAAGAGTGAATGTGCCAACCTGCGTCGGTGAAGCTGGTAAGGAGTCCCTACCAAGAGTGAATACTCCGCTTTCGGTATCTCCGTCAGACAAAAAGGGTTCCCTATCCCATTCTTCCGGAGAAAACTGGATATGGCGGAACGCTTCCGGGTATTTGCTGGTGATGTACATCAAACGAACCGCAGACAGAGGGTGTCCGGGTTGATGTCCGGCAACAGGCGAATCACGTAAGGTTCCCTGGACACCGAGACGGCCTTGCGGGTGCGCGTCAGCTTGCGGGAAAGCGCCGGGTGAATTTCGCCGAGCCGGGCGCCTTCGCTGTTCTGCAGGGTGATTTTAGGTTGCGACACGGGGGAACTCCTGTTCTCAAGCCTCCTGATGGAGGTGGTTTCCGCTTTACCGCAAGCGGGGAATTCGCGCCCGGGCGTCGAAAAACCCCGCCGGAGCGGGGTGGTGGCTCACTGCAAACTCATGGCCCGCAGGTACGGCAGGGCGTCACCGAACAGGTCCTCGTCGAATTCCGGGGCCGCCAGCATTTCGCGGACGAGTCCCGCCGCTTCCTCGAGGAGGTTGAGGGCTTCCAGGAGGCCCGCTTCCCGCGGAATGTACTGCCATGCTCTCGACTCGTGCGGCTGAATCACCGGCACGGCGGCGAGTTGCGCCAGCAACTGGAAAAGACGCTCCTCCAACTCAGGAACACCTCCGTCAAAAACGAGCGCGGACTCTTCAGCCTCTTCCTCGCTAGTGGCACCCAAAAGAATGGCCGCCTGTTGTGCCGCGATAACCTGCGCCGTCTGGAAATAACTCATGGTGCTTCTCCGTAAACTCACAGCACAATTGCTGCGGGCGTGTTACCGAAGAAACGGAATTCGACAAAAAAACCGCCCGAAGGCGGTGTAAAAATCAGAAACTCGTGGCGGCCAGATGCGGCCAAACCTTGTATCGTCGTACCCAGCCCATGAAGGCACGGGGAGACGGCAAGCCCTCGGGAAACAGATGTCCCAGTGGGCTGGTTTTCGCCGCGGTACGGGTGAACGCCAGCAGCGCGTGAACGCACTCCACCCGGGACAGCAGCTTGTCCGCGTTCAGTGTGGTGTGTCCCTGGCGAAACTCCACCGTTTCCTTGGGCATCAGGTTGATGCGCTGATACCGCAAGTCATGCTGACGCTCCCCGGCGTACTGTTCCCGGATGTAGGCGTGCGCCCGTTCCAGGGAATCCGGAGTGCTCTCCGGACGCGCCTGGCTCATAGGGAGCCCCGCCGCGTACCTCTCGCTGGTACGCCCCATCACCAGCATCTGAAACTGCTCCCACTCGGGGCCACCCAGCATGGTGAGGGCGACGAGCAAGTCCAGTTGCCCGGGCACCATCGCTTTGCGGGAACAGTGGACGTGCAAACCACCTCCGCCGCTTTCCGCGTAAAAACCCCCTGCCCGCAGCACGGGAATCAGCCTGGGCCAGTATGCCTGGTGGATTTCCAGTTTGGTGGGGCTGGTGACGAATTCCGCCCCAGAGACGGAACCGTCATACACCCCCGCCGCCAGAAACCGGTGCATATCCGCATCCAGATGCCGACGTACGGCCTCGATGGCGGGCAGGTGAAAGCCCGCCTCGTGGGACAGTTCCAACTCGACGCCCAGTAGCGGGGCGTAACCGCGTGGCGCACCCGGTACCCAGGGCGTCCAGCGTTCCGGGATAATGCCTGCGACTTCCATATACCTTCTCCTTAGTTCTCCCGGATAATGTTCCGTTTCCTGGTTACCACAAATGACGAATTCGGCGGTGTTGTGGGTTCCGGCACTTGGGAGTCCGTGGTACCTTTCTCCCTGTGCCTTCAGGCACGGGGAGGTTCAGGCTCTGTGGGCGCAGACGCAGCTCCCGCATTTTGCGGGCTTCAGGTAGCGCGGAGTCGCCCTAGGCCGTCGCGACAACGTGGAGGAGGATGGTGCAGAACGCGGCAAACAGAGCCATTCCCAGCAGCGGTACCCAGTCCGGTAGAGATACCCACTCCCGGGCGGATGGACTCCAGTACGAATACTTCACCCGCGCGCGGTGGAGGAATATCTGGCGCGCGTACCAGTTCCGCAGTCGCGTCATCGTGGCGTTCCGTACCCTGCGCAGTGCAGAGCCAGCCCCAGCAACACGCAGATGCCCAGCACGACAGCGGCAACCCGGAATACCCCATACATCCCCTCACGGGTGGACCCGTCCGGGTAGGTAAGCACGTATCGAATGTCCAGCAGCATTTACAGCCCCTTGTTTTTCCCTGTTACCGAAGTCTTCGATTTCGCCGTCGTGAGAATGCCTTCCATGAAAAAACCGCCCCGAAGGGCGGTGGAATCCTGCACAGAGTCTAGTTTCTCCAGGCCGCGCGAGGGCGGGTGCCGCGCGCGGGGGCGCCCTCTCCCGTCCGGGCACGGCGTGGTGCGGGTTCCGCCTGTTGACGCGCCTGGACTTCCTCGGCGGGAAGCGCCCAGTCCGGCAATTCCGGCGTTTCCGACAGACGCCCGTTACCGTCCAAATCCACCCAGGTACCTGGCAGGTTGTACAGGTAGCGGCCGATGCCGTACTGCACGGCCGCCCGTTTCAGAGCGTCGGATGCCGCCCCCTTGAGGGCTTCCCCTTCGGATGCGGCGCCGATGTCTTCGCGCCACACCTCCCCGCTCTCGAGGAACAGGGTAAGGCGGCATTTGGCGCCGGTGAGCGCCCCGTTCTCGAAGATGGGGGACACCTCGGACGCCCAACCCTCCGGGCCCACCACGGTATCCAGGCGGTCCATGACGGCCCGCGCTTCGATATAGGCGAGTGCCGAGCCCCTGTCTCCCCGCTCGGAGCGAAATCCGACCCGCCAGTGGATGTCTTCACGGCCGAATGGCTCCGCCAGCTTTTCCCATATACTCATCAGTTTTCTCCAGTCACACACCGCATAATTACGGCTTAAACCTTACCGAAGTCCAGAAATTCAGGGGGCGTTCGGGTTTGCCGCCTGAGTGCTGGCCGAATTCGACGCGGACGTCTGCTCCTGCGAGATGTTGGGCGCGGTGGGGGCCATCGCCAGCAAGACTTGTCCCAGGTGCATTTTCGAAAGGTTGAGTTCCTCGAACTGCTGCAGGGTGAATCCTGAGCAGTCCACGCCCACCGGCTGATGCGAGCACACGTTATTCTGGATGGACGCGTACCACGGTTTCGGCACGACGGATGCGGGGACCTCGAAGGTATAGGTACACAGGTTGGTGCTCGTGTGACAGCCGCCGAACACGGTGATTTTACCCTCGGCGTTGCCGGTAATCTGGTAGTTGTCCGTCATCGGCAGCACCGTCGGCAGAGCCACCGTGTACTGGGCGTTGGCATAAGTGATATTCGCCTGTTCCACGTTTCCCAGGGTGTACTTGACGTTGACCGTGGTGGGCAGGGTTCCGGACTGCTGGCTCATGGGCCCCGACTGCCCCCAGAAAATGGCATTGGCGGTTCCGGCCGATGTGAGGTAACCGTTTACCGTACCCTGGCTGTACACGTACAGGGGCCAGGTGAGTGTCGCCCGCAGCACGGCGTCCCCGGTACCGCCGCTCGCGATGCCGGGATAGGCGGATTCCGTATAGGTGCAGCTATTGCCGCTGTCGCAGCTTCCGGTGACGACGGCGTACTTGGATACCGCGGTGCTCTGCTGCTTGCCGGCGTTCACCTGCACCATGTTGGTACCGGAAGCGCTGGTGGATGCGAAGGGACCCTCGCTGCTGGTTGGTGTCGCGCAACCCGGTTGGGCGCAGTACGCAAAATACACCTGCGGGCTGGACGGGCACTGGACGGTTTCCGGGGCGGTGTTGCTCTGGCACTCCCCCGGCCACTGCCAAGCCCAGAGCTGGTTGCCGTTGGTGGCCGGGAGAGCCGCCCAGTTGCCCGCGGTTTGCGCCGCGTTGCCGTTGAAGTAGGAGAACGTCGCCGGTGCGGAGCTCGTGGCTCCGGCGTACCCCGCCGCCGCGAGGGCCGCCAACTGCTCCCGGCCATCTATCTGGATGATTTTGGACAGTTCATTAGCGAAAACGCAGAAGTTTTCCTGCTGCTCCGTGCAGAAAAGACAGGCGCCGAATAACGCGACACCTTGGTTGCAGCCGGCCTGTATCTCGTAGGTGGTGCCGGCGCGGTTGTACCCGGCGAGCTTGACGGCCTCGTTGCTGCACCCGAGAAAAATACCGTGCGCCCCCGGTTTCAGGTTGGTGTTGCAGCAGTTGGCGGTAAGGGATGCCCCGGAAAGCATGGGGTTGTCGCAGTACATGTATTTGCCGCCGAATATCTTGATGGGGTTGATACCGGACAAGTCGTGCTTGATGGCGTTCAGCAGGGCCAAATCCTTCATGGCATTATTGAAGTTCTGGGGGTTGGGTGTGGCCGCCGTCTGGTTCTGGGTGCCGGCGGTGTTGGCCGCGCTGCAGGTGCCGGCGCTCACCGTGGAATAGGCGGCACAGGTGGGGGTGGTGGACGTGCAGGAATACGTCAGGTTCGCCTGCTGGCAGCCTTCTGGACTGGTTTGGGTACAGGTTTCCTGCTGCAGGGTACAGGTTTTCGCGAGGGCCAGGGACATGCAGAACGCCAACAGCAAGGGCATCACAGAGATAAGCGGCCATTTTTTCTTCATTTCACGCGCCTCCACAGGGGGTTATCGGTGCCTGGCAGTTGTAGTAGGTCCACGAGTTGACGCAGTAGCCGTCCAGGGTATCCGTGCAGACGGTACTAGCCTGGGTACAGCCCTGGTGCAGCACGTCGGTGGCGAAAGCGGATGAATACTGCGCGTTCCCCGCCGCACAGGAACCCTGGTAGGTGCCCGCGCCCGTACCGGCGCCCGCCGACTGGAGGCTGCCGAAGGTGCAGCCGGACACCGGGGACTGGTTGCTCGTTGTGGACATGGGTGCCGGACAACTGTTGATGTTCGGGGAGCTTGAAGTCACCGCGCACTTCCAATTGCTGGGGGAGGATGCCGGACAGGCGACGATATTGTCCCACTGGGCGATGAAACTCGCCGACTGCTGAACGTTATAGGGTGTGCCCTGGGTACAGGTAGGCGTCGGGGGCGCCGCCGTGCTGGCGGTATACCCCGTGCAATAGCTGGTTTGCGCGGAACCGTAGTTCCCGGATGCGGCGGCGGCGCCGGAGGGCGGCGTTGTTCCGGCGCTGCCCGTCTGCCGGGAAGCGGTACCCACTCCGTTACAGGTTTTATCGGTATAGTTGCTGGAGTGCGTGGCGTTTCCGGTGGCGTTTACGCAGTTGGTATTGGGCACCTGGAACGTGGACGCCGTTATGCTGCCGACATTGCCCTGGGACACACCGTTTTTGGTGAGGCCGATGGAAACGCCGGAACCCGACGCCGTGAACTCCAGCGCCATGTCGTCCACCCCAGTCTGGTTGGTGCAGACGTTCTGGGTGGTGCAACTCTGGACGGGCGTGCACGTGGTTACCGGGGTGCATGTAGTGACTGGTGTACAGGTGGTAACGGGTGTGCAGGTGGTCACTGGAGTGCACTGCTGGCCATAGGTATAACCGGCGGTCTGCGTGTAAAGGTAGGAGTTATCCCACCAGTACCCGCACTCTGGCGCATAGCCGCAATAACTCAAGGGTTCGGTAGTTTGGTAAACATCGGTGCTGGCACCGTGACATTGCATAAAGGTAAATGGAATGACCTCTGAACCACCAGTACCCGGCGGGGAATACGTCGCCGGACAGGAGTAACCCGTAGCTACCTGCTGACACTGCTGCGTCGTCGTGCATTGGTTGCTTGTCGTACACTGGTTGCTCGTAGAGCACTGATTTGTCGTTGTGCACTGGTTATTCGTCGTGCATACCTGTTGCGGCGCACACGTCTGGTAGGTGTACGTCTGCGGCTGGTAATCCACCTGGAACGGGCCGCCGCTAAACTGTCCGGTGCTCCCGTTCAGACTGATGCAGCCGCCGGTGGCGCCGGTACCCGCCGCGCTGCTCGCCGGCTGGCTGGACGGGCATATCTCGTTGCCGGTGCCGTACACTCCGGAGTTTCCGCCCGCGTAACAGCCCACGGAAGCGGCGCCCCCGATATTGGCGGTTCCCGAGAAGCTCCCGGACGCCGGCGCGTAGTCCATGGCGTCCGCGTAAGCGGCGTTCTGACTGGAAGCCGATGTACTCACCACCATCTGGTTGGTGCCGCTCCATCCGTAGGAGTTGCACAAGTTGGGGAGGTTGAGCGCCCAGGTGACGTTGGACTGCGTGGAAGTCGTCGTGGTGCATGTCGGACATTGCCAGGTTTCCGTTTTGTCGTAGGTGTACGGGATATTGTCGATATTCCGGCACATCCCGTTACCGCAGTCGGAATTCTGGACGCCCTGGAGGCAACTCGACGTGCTCACCAGCAGGTTTTCCCAGGCGTCCACCGCAGTAAGCGCCTCGCTGCACGTTACCGTGGTGCTCGTCGTGGAGTTGCTCCACCGGGTACACTCGTAGCCCGTGGAACAGCCGGACGCGTTGGTGCCGCCGGTGGCGACGGGCACCTGGCTTTGTCCGTTACAGGTAAGCACGTAACCCTGGGTGCCGCCCAGCTGGTTTACCTGGTTTTGCATGCAGGTCAGCATTCCGTCATTGGCGAGAATATCCGCCGCCAGATGCGTGGAGTTCGCCGTCGTTCCCTGGAAAACCGTCTGGCCCTGGGCGGTGGCCACCCCGCCGCCGACGGTATCCGAAACAAAACTGCTGCCGTCGCTCAGGCCACTTTCCTCGACGGTTTGTCCCCGGTTGTTCAGGTTGTAGAAATTCTGGGTGGAAAAGCTGGAGCTCTGGTTGACGGCGAAAGCGCAGGCTTCCCCGTTCGTCCAGGGGTACGCCGGATTCGGCAGCTCCTCCATGGCGCAGTCGTTATTGGCGGCGCTGCAGGTTTGGACCTGTCCCCGGCTGTTGGTGTAGGTGACGCCCGCGCATTGGGTGCCCGTACACGTCATGATTTTATCCGCCACACAGCTGCCCACGGTACCGGTGATGCCATTACCGAGAGACACGCTGTCCGCGGTGGAACTCCCGGGAGTCAGGGTAAAGGGGCTAGACCAGGTGCTCAGCGAGGGCGCGACACCGCTTGTCGTGTTGGCGGTGGCGAGTTGCGGCGGGGTGGCACCGCAACCGGTGCCGTTTTGCGCGTCGCAGGTGCTCAGCAGGATGTTGTTTCCACTGGGTATACAGGTGATGTGAAACCCGTCGAGGCTGACGGTGCCATCCTCCCCCGCCGGGGCGCACCGCAGAAAGCCGTAGGCCGCGGTAATCCCGGTAGCCCCCGCCCCGCCGTTTTCCGGAGATTCTCCGGCCTGCCCCGTATTCCCCCCGAACTGCTGGGATTCACTATTTTCGTTACTGGCGACGCTCGTCGCCGCGCCCGCCACGGTGTCCGCGATGGACGACGGGTTGGTGTTGGTGAAATTCGAATACTGGGAAGGCGTCGTCCCGCCCTGGCTGTTGCTCATCAGCGTGCAGGTGCCCGTGGAGCAGTTGTATCCCTCCCCCCCGGCGGATTCCTGCATGGGGGTGGTGTAGTTCGTCATGGACGCCAGCGCCAAAGTCGGCGTCAGGCAAGTCAACAGAGTGAGCAGCAAGCGGCGCAAAGGGACTCCTCGGAATGCGGTTTACCCCCTTACCGCAAAACAGGAATTCGTTCTTGTTGAGTGTCTCCGTTCGCGTTGTGCCACCAGAAGTGGCGAAAACGCCTATCCCCCCTGATAAGGTACCCCCTGCGTGGGTGAAAGCGGAGTATTCGGTGTTACAAGAGTCCCATTCGTAGCTTCGCCGCTTGCGGCACAAGCGGAGTATTCGCCACCTCTGGTGACACATTCATCGTTACTGCTGGCGAATCCTCCGATTGCGGTAACGGCTGGGCAGCAATTCCGCTGCGAGTATAAGGGGGATGTGCCATGGACGAGAATTCGATGTCTAAAGCCGTCGATGTCGTCCTCTTCGAGGCCCGCCGCCTGGGACGGTTGTTTCCCGTCATCGGGGAAGAAGAGTTCGTCCAGGAAGGGATGGTGGGCCTCCTGGAAGCCCGGGGCCGCTTCGACTTCAATCGCGGCGTACAGTTTTCGACGTACGCGTCCAGCAGTATCCGGCAAAAGATGCTGGACCGGGTACGCCGGGAAGCGCCGATTCCGCTGTCCAGTCACGGGCGGGGGAAAACCAGCGCCGTGCCTGTATGCAGCATGGAGGCTTTCCGGGACGAGGACGGCGCGTATTTCGAAGGGGCGTTTTCCGGTTTCTCGGAAAACCCGGATTACGCCGAAGAGATGGATATGCAAACAGCCCTGAGCGCGATGCGGGAACTTCCCGCCCTGGAGCAGGACGTTCTACGGATGCACCTGGAGGATATGACGTTGCGCCAGATTGGCGAGGCCGTGAGCCGCAGCCCGGAGGGTGTACGCCTCATCATTTCCCGGGCGCTGGGGCGTTTACGCGCCGAGTTGAACGTCGCGTAGTTGCAGGAGGCTTCGGCCTCCTTTTTTTGCGTTGCGCCAACGCAGGTTGGCACATTCGACATCCCGAGGGTCCCCTCACCAGCTTCACCGAGGCATGTCGGTGCAGATTCGTAATACGAGAGTCCCCGTACCAGCGAAGCTTCGCCCGGCACAACAATGCACTTCGGTACGGGGAATCCTGAAACCCCCGCCGTCCTGGTGGGGAAACATGGAAGACAGGATGGCCCGCGCGCAGGCCAACTCCAGGTGCTCGGCTCACCGGGTGCGCGCCAGTCGAAGATGTCGCAAGGTTGTTTTGCAAGGTTGGCTCCGGAGCAATCCGGGGCCTTTTTTCATTCCCCACTCCCAATTTCCGTATTGCGGTAAGGGGGTTTCATCAACGTCCTAAGGAGAAATTAAGTTGAAGACGAAAACAGAATTTAAGCATAGCTTGTTCTTTGCCCTGAGCATGCTGGCGTCCCCGCTATCGTATGCGTCAGCCGATTTCACCGTGCCGGCACAAGCCACCGTGCGGGAGGTCCCATCAACGAAAGAGTTGTTCTTTAATTCAGACGGTCTTCCTGCTCCACAATATGCAGGAAAACGCGTTCCTACGTGGGATTGTCTGTATCACGGACATGTGTTGAAGCCAGGTGGCGAAGTACTTCGATACGACAGGGGGACCGGAATGCACTGGTACAGTATCTGTTATGAGGCTAACGGGCATGGCGTTATAAGCCCATTTGTTAATTAGCGCTGATTCGGTCAGGATACGGATACGAATTTTTGGGTTTCTGTAATATCCCTGGCGTATATTCGCGCCGAGACGATAAGGAGTGGTGGAGTTATGCCTAACGGGAATCCCCCTAAGTGGGAACACTATGCCCTGTCCGGAAGGGATATGTACAGCAGAACGCCCCGGGAGAGAGGCCACTTTGCGTGGCTCTGGCGATATCGGAAGCACCCTCTTCCAGATGAGCTGGTGGTGTTTTCAGAAACCGGCGACTTCGAAAGGGCAATGGCCGAGTTTGAGCTCGGCGTCCAGGACGCTCGCGCCAAGATGGTGCAAGGGGAAAGGGAGACGCGTAGACAAGAAGCGATATGGCTGGAATTTCTCGACGCCATGAAGATGTGAGGACCAGTTTTTCACTTCAAGTACCCTACGGGGTGCTTTTTACGGCGAGGAGGATGTCAGGAGTCCATGAAGAGAAACGCTTTCCCGCCTTCCAGCAAACCCAGCATCCCCTCCAATCCGTGCGCATGGGCGAACAGCACATCGAGGCGTCGGCCCTCGTGCTGTCCAGGGCGGCCGCGGGATACCACCACCGCCAACCGCATTTCCTCGCCCGTCTGCCGCGACTCCTCCAGCCAACCGTCCAGGGTTTTCACGACGACTTCCGCGTCATCCAGACGTTTAGGCAGGCCCGGACGCAGGGGGACGAGGCTCAGCCGGGGCTTCAGGAGACGCGTCCCATGGCGGAAGACAGCTCGAAACCGGCGCCGCCCCAGGCCCCCACCCACAGGACGGCTCCCACGAGGTTAGCCGCGAGGAACGGGAGTGCGGGCATCTCGGAGCTCCCCGCGGCCCACCCTTGAAGCTGGCGCAGCGGCACGACGAAGCGACCGAGCAGCACCGCGAAGACGCCGTATTTCTCAAAGAAGCGGTGGACGCCGGCCAGCCGCGCCGGCGTTATCCAGATTTTTGGACCCCAACGCAGGAGAAACTTGTGGCCCAGCCGTTGCCCGCCCGCGAAGGCCGTCTGGCTGCCCGCGAAGGCGGCGAGTACGGCCAGAGGTGCGGCCAGGTAAGGCGAAAACACGCCCTGCCCCGCCAATACCCCGGCGGAAACGACGACGGCCTCTCCGGGGGCCATCAGGATACCGCCGTTCTCCAGGAACAGAACGAAAGCCAGGGCCCAGAGGCCGTAGGTGTGCAACACGGGGGCCGCCACCTGGAAAAAGGCGCGTATCGAGGGCAGCAGCCAGTGCAGCAAATAGGTCAAAGGGGTTCCCCTGTAAAGTTGGAACTGGCAGGATACCAGTCTCCGGTGAATTCCGAAATTTCCCCGTTCCCGAAAAGGAACCATCCCCGCTGGGCGGCCGGTTCCACCAGAGCCAGGCCCTGCCGCTTGTCCTTGTACGCCTCGTAAGCGCCGCCGTCGATGAATACGTGGGAGTGTACCACCACCGGCCACGGCACGTTGAGGTTGTCCTTGAGTTGCACCTGCCCACGGGTGTTGGGGATGATGGTGTGCCCGCAAAAAATGGGAGAGCAGCCGGGCTGGAGCCCGCCCCAGCGGGCATAGCGTTTGCGCTTGAACGCGTCCACGATGACGCTGCGCCCCCAGGTGAGGCGCGTGGCCCAACTGGCCGTAACCGGGTAGCCCGCCACCCTGTCGTAGCGGGACAGGAGACTCTCCAACCCCGAGATTTCGGCATCGCTCTCCAGGGCGAAATGCCGGGTTTCCCGGTTTCCAGCATTGCTGTCCCCCGGAAACAGCTCCGCGTGAACGACGTGGAACCGGCGGTTACCCGGCAGCTCCACCGTGCGCCAGAGCGGCAGTTTCCCGGCTTTTTCGATGAGCCGGTTCACCTCCGGCCGGGCGTCCTGCGACACGCCGAATATCCAGCCGCCGCCGTTGCGCATCCAGTCGGAGTCGTTGGCGGCCATCATTTCCTCATGGTTACCGAGAACGGCGAAAAACCAGGGCTCATCCAGAAGTGCCAGACACCCCGCGGAATCCGCACCCCGGTCCACCAAATCCCCCACGGAAAACAGCCGGTCCCGCGCCGCGTCGAATCCCACATGGCGTAAAAGGGTTTCCAACATGGCGAGACTGCCGTGCAAGTCCCCGACGATGAAGTCCCTGCCTCGGGTGTTAGTGTAGTGGGATACGGAATTCAATGGCAAATCCTCTCGAAATATAAGGTACTGGATGACGTTTTCCAAGGTGGGCCCCTTTCTCAGATTCTCTTATTACCGAAAACGGAAAATTCCCTCTCGGGACGCGTCCCATTTCCAGTTTCACCGACGCACGTCGGTACAAGCGGAAAATTCGGTATTGCCAGAGTCCCATTCGTAGCTTCGCCGCTTGCGGCACAAGCGGAGGATTCGCCCCTACCCCATATCCAGGCTCCAGCTTCGCCGCTCGCGGCACAAAACGCGAAATCAGCGTCACCCGGCATCCCTCTTGCGCTTGTACCGCCATGTGCCGCGAGCGGTACATGGCGGTAATTCATTTATACCGAAGTTTTGCCGAAAAGCATTCCCGCTGGATGTCGAATCCCCCGTCTCCGGTAATGTACAGGCAGGAATTGCCTGCGAGTTCAAGGAGAGCAACATGCCCTGGTTCATTCATGGCGGTATGGAAATAGAACGGTCCATGATTCAGTTCATGGAGGCCACCCAGATGACCATCCTGGAGTCTCCGGAGCGTTTGGAAACGTTGCGGGAGTTCGCGCAGGAGCAGCCCAGGCAGCGGTTTTACCTGTCCCCGGGTATCTTCCAGGGACTGGACACGCTTCCGGAATCCCCCGAAAACCGGGAGCTTCTCGGTTGGGTGCGGGACACCCTGCATTCACTTCCCGGAAATGTTGTGGTGCCGAGCGCCTGGGCACCCAGGCGCGGCGCGGTGCACACCACGTTTCTGAATGTCGGGAAACGGGGCAAAGCCTCTCCGGAGGGTGTTGCTCTGGAGCTCGGTGCGCGGGACGATACACTTTGGGTGTGTCCCGTATCGAGTACGGACGTCGGCCGCATCCTCTCCGAGAAAGGCCGCGGCGAGTCCGCGTTTTTCCCGGTATTCGAGGATGAGGCGTTTCACGAAGTCTATGCCGGGTATGCGCCGCTTGCGGCGGTGTGGTTCTCCTGCTGGCTGTCGGATTCCGTCGCCCACTGGGAAACCCGCGTGGGGTACGAAGGAGAGCGGGCTTCCAGCCTCGCCTATCAGTTTGGGCGACGGCTTGCCGAATTCTTCCGGTTGGACGTGCTTTATGACAAAGAAGCGGCCCAGGATTCCCGGGCCGCGTAACATCCACCGCCCTCCGGGGCGGTTTTTAACGGGCGGAAACCAGAAATCCGCCCTTTTCCTGCAACACCTGATACTGGATAACCCGCATCCCGGACGGTGTCGAGTAACTCGCCGGGAAACACCATCCGGCGGGGAACGCGTGGCAAACATACGGGCGGCCCAGTCCCGCCACGCTCCAACCACGGCGTACCGGGGCTCGTCCCACCAGAGCGTGAATATTCCGCGTGATGGGATTCCAGGTGGCGAAATACCGGGGAGCGGCGCTGCGCTCCCCCACCAGCGCGATGCCCTTGTCCAGCGGCAGGTATTGCCGGGTGGCGATGAAGGTGCCGCTGAGGTTACTCGCCCCGGTAGGTGGCGCAGCACCCGGCAGGGTATCGCAACCGGCCAACAAGACAGCCAACGGGCCAAACCATATTTCGCGTCTCATGACTCCTCCTGGACAATGTCCACCGGCAAACCGAAGCCCTCGGCCGTCTCTATCATATTCCGGGTGCCGGGACTCTGCCCATCCCAGAATGCGATGAGATGACTCCCGTAGCGGGCCATCTCGGCATTCCGCACCATGCCCGCGGCCTTGCCGTACCGGTCCCAATGAGCCGGGAAGCGTTGTACGGGTATGCCCCGGGATTGCGCCCAGAATTCCCCCAGGCTGTCCGCCCCCCGGGCGGTGCCACTAACGAGTTCCAGTTCCACCCGATGCACACGACAACGCTCCAGGGACTCGTCGAGACGGGAAAACAGCGCGTCCTCGTCCGAAAAACCCCGGGAACCCGCGACGATGATGCGTCGTACCGGAAAACATTCCGCGAGCCAGATGCCGGGGAACCAGACGTTTGCGGGAGCCCCGGAAAACAGCGGGAGTATTTCCGACGTGGCATATCCCGCCAGCCCGCAACCTACCGCCGTCAACAGAAACCGGGCTGTTTCCCGGTATTTTTCTGCGTACTCCAGGAATTCCCGGGCGTAGTACCCGATGTCGAACAACGGCAGCGGGTTGAGTTGTGCGTCCTTGGTGGGCAGCGCGTAGGACAAGCCGGTGATGCCCCGCCCTGTTCCCGTCCGGGCACCGTAGTGCCGCCGCGCGAAAAGCGCCGCCCCCTTGCCGTGGCGCCCGGCCAGGTTGGAACCAAATACGAAGATATCGTCCATGCGTCTCTCCTTCAACACGCGGCACAATTGCCGTGGCCGGGTTACCGGAAAGGCGGGATTCGCGGGGTCCAACTCCCTGTCGGAACCCGCTTGCGGAGGTAAAGCGGCAGGAGGAATTTCCGTGCCACGTCGTCTCACGAAACGGGATACCCCCGCATCCGGTGCACTACGTGCATTGCTCCTATGGAAGGCGCCGTGGCGCGGGGAACCCCCAGGCGGCCCAGGCCATCAGCACGAAAACGAGAATGATGGTCACTTCGTATTGGCCGCTGCGCCACCATCGCAGGGAATGCCGTCTCCCCGGATGCCACAGGGGTACCCCCATCGGATTCGGCCAGTCCACCAGGATGTGGGTAAGCCCGCCCATCAGGAAACCCAGGAGTATCCAGGAAACAGCCGGGTAGTCCCGGACCCAGGCGGCACCCCCTATCAGGGAAGCGCCCACAAAAGCACAGGTCAGCCCCCAGAACAGCATGAGGTGGGTTATCGTCCGGTGCGGAATCAGCGTATTGCGGCCGCGGCGGAATTCCAGCCGGTCCGGCGCCACGCCGCCGTACCAGCCGGCGAGAAACACCGCGGGCAGCGCGTAACCCGGCAGATGCCCGCCAAACCGGGCGGCGAGGCCGCATACCGCCACCCCCATCAATGCCCCCGTCCAATGATGTCCGGCACCCAGCATCAGAATATCTCGTCGAGCGTCGGCGAGGGATGTATCAGCCACAGCAGGAGCAGTGCGCCGATGCCGTACAGCAGGGCGGAACCGATACGCCGGGTCCAGTGTACCCACCGCTCCGATGGGGTGAAGCCCATCATGCGCAGGGAGGATTCCAGCACCACCCAGCCGTCCAGCGGCGGTATGGGAATCAGGTTGAGCCAGCCCAGCGCCCAGTTGAGGGCGGCCACCGCCAAAAGCCCGCGCGCGGCGGGGGTGCCCGCGCCCTGCAGAAGGCCCGCCAGCATCAGAACGCCGGCATAGAGGAAATTCGCCGCTGGGCCCGCCAACGCCACCCAGAGGCGCTCCGCGGGTGCCGCCGCCTGAAAGGGGCCGGGCTCCGGCAGGACGAAGGCGCCAATCAGCAGCAACCGTACGGAAAATCGGCGATAACGGAAAATTCGGGGGCCGAATCCCAGCCCCACCTCGCGAACGGGAATCCGATAGCGGCGCAGCGCCATCCAGTGCCCCAGCTCGTGGATGATGAGCGGGGACAGAAAAAACAGGAGGGCGACGCCCATCCAGAACGGATGCTCGAGCAACTTAGCGCCCACCGTCCCCCAGGTCCAGGGGAGCTGGTGAGCCGCCGTCAGTCCCGCCGGGGGGATGGGGCTAACCGTCGGCGACACTCAGGCCGCCCAGACGTCTGACACGGGGCCGTGAAAATACCAGTCGTTGGAGTACCACAGAGCGCCGTCCGGAGACGTTACCCCGGATTCCATGTTGTAGATGTCCGGCGCGTCCTTATCCTCGTCCCAGAACACCAGCCGGTTCATGGGTGCCAAGCGTACGGACTGGCCGAACACGGTGGAGAGCTCCTCCGCATCCAGTCGCGCCATTTCCAGGAGTTTCACATAGATGGCGGTATCCGAGAGGCTGCCGATACGGGCCTCCTCGGGAAAGGCGCCAGCGTCCGGCCGGTGTTTCAGAACACCCTCGTACAGGGAATGCAGAAATCCGCTCTGGAATATCCCGTTGTGCATCAACAGCCCGCGTACTTTGCCGGTATCCAACGGAAAAGGGTGGGCCATGGAATCATCGGCGAGTCCGTGCGTACGCTGGCGCAGATGCACCACCACCTGGCCGTCGGCGGCGTTCCGCCATTCGTCGAGTTTTTCCAGGAAATCCCGGTTGTACTGCTTGGGGGAGGTCATCTGCCCGAAACGCTCCGAAGCAAGATGGCCCTCGCGTACGGCCATGAATCCGAAACCGTGCGGGTTGGCGGAAAGGGCGTCAGCGAGAACTTGCGGAGAGAGGACTTCGGGTTTCGCGGCTACGGCGATTAAACACATGGGAAACTCCTTGATGGGTGGATGTCTCCCCGTTACCGAAAAACGGGAATTCGGTAATGGGGAGACATCCACCCACAAAGAGCGGTTCCCGAATGTACAGATTCCTGTTTGCTCTCACGTATATGGCGCTGCTATGCTGGCTGCTCCCTTACGTGTTCGAAGGAGGCGGCCCCCTGTCTCTGCTGCGCTGTCTCAAGGACACCCCCACACCTGGAAAACGTCCGCCGGGAAACGTAAGCGCCGCCCTCAGCGCCATAGCCTGCCGGTACGTGCGGAGCCGGTACGCCAGCCCCTATCGCCCCGTCCTGCGCATCTGGCTGGCGGATGTCTGGGTGGTGGCAGGTACCCTTTTTTTCGGACTCAATCTCGCGAGTCACATTCTCGGGACACCCTGGACGGGAGCCTACCAGCATGTCCTGCTGGTGCTGTTTCTGGCGGATTTCGCCGCATACGCCATGTTTCTCGGGTTGGCTCGGCGCGGCGGGCAGTACCCCTCGCCCACGGCTGCTGAGATGAACCAGCTCAACGCGTTTCTGAACGCCAGTCCCGGAAACATCCAGATACCCCGCTGGTGGTTTCTGGGGAGCCGAATGTCCCTGGTAACCGGGTTTTTCTGGGTATTCAGTGCCGGGACCGCGAGTTTCATATCCCTGCTGTCTGTAGCCGCCTTGTTTGGGTGGACGCACGGAACTCCATACGCCAACGCCGGAATGATTATCGACGGGCTCGGCATCACCCTGCTCTGGACGGCATCTGTCGAGGCGCGGGTGCGTGGTTCCCTCTGGATGGGCTGCGCCAACGACACCTACCCATCGTTTCCGCTAAAGCTGGCTCTGCGGGATATGAGCGAGGATTAGCGATGCGCGGTGTACCGCGCGCCGGGTTTCAAGGTTTCAGGGTGCCGTCGTGGCGCACGCGTTCTTCCGGCGCAATCTTCTCCCGCACCGTAAAGAGATGCCGCACCAGGATGTGATGCGCGCGAAAGGTGCTCTTGACGAGATAGAGTAGCCAGAGTCCGAAGCTGCCGAGAAAAAGCGTCACCAGCTTGAAACTCCCCTCGACGAGGGGCTTGCCCAGCAGGCGCACCCCCGGCAGCTTGTCCAGAAGGAACAACCCGGCGACGGCGGCGAGCAGGAGGATGACGAGCGAGGACATCAGAAATCCTGCGACGCCTGCAGATACTTGCCGTACGTCTTGGCGAAGTCGAGTCCGCGTTTGCCGTCGGGTATCTGGGTGCGAAAATGCAGGGGGTGGAAATCCAGGGCCTTGCGCTCATCGGAGCCGCTTTCGGCGGAGTCGATGGGGGTGGTGATGCGCGGCGTCACCATGTGGTACAGGCGGCTGCCGATGAGGGCTACCGATTCGCCGGGGACGAGCGCCGTCAGCTTATCCGGCGCCACCCGGTATTCCTCGGCTTCGCGCCAGGATTCCCCCACCGCTCCGGTTTCGGACTCCGAAGAATCCGGGGCCGCCTGCAGGAACCGCTCGGACGCCCCCTCCGACTGGTTGTTGGTGACGGAATACTGCATTTTCTTTTCTTTGCCGATGATTTCCGCGGCCATTTCCGCGCTGTCCTTGGCGCCGAAATGGAAGAAGAGCTTGGTGTACATGCTCTGCGTCACCATGTCCGCGAAATCCTCGGAGACGACCTTCAGGTTGGCGAAGGACTGGAAACCCGGCATCATGGCGATGTTGGCGCTGCGGGCCTGCTCAAAGAGGCGGGCGATGCCCTCCATGGGATAACTGCCCATCTCATCGGCGAACACCAGAAACGGCGGCCACGGACGCTGCTTTTTGGGGAGTCCCTGGACCATCGCCACGGCGCTCATCAAGTCGGACAGGAGCATCTTGGCGAAGTTGAGCGCCTGGGTGTTCTTGCCCATGGTGGGCAGCATCACGTACAGCATCTTGTTGTTGACGATGATGTCGTAGAGGTTGACCTCCGGGGCGTAGGTATTGAATATCTGACCAAATTTACCCTGCGCGAATAGCGCCATGCGCCCGGAAAGGCCGCCCAGGGTGTCCTTCATCTTGTTGATGTCCACCACCGCGCCCTGCTGCCTGTCGAAGCGCCGGTACTTGTCCACGAAGATTTCCATGGACATGCGCTCAGGACCCGGCGGCACCCGGCGAATAACGTCCTCAAGCGCTGCCGCGGACTGCGTCAGCACCGTCAAGTCGTTGAAGTCCCACAAGTAGTTGGTGGCCTGCAATCCCCCAACGAGGGCTGCCAGCGCATGGTTGGCGGACTGGCGATAGTGGTCCGCCCCCGGGTTGGTTTCGGCGGAGGGGATGAGATTCAGGAGTCGCGAGGAAATTTCATCGGCGTCCCCGTAGAGAATGGGGTTGTAGGTGTTGCTGTCGTCCGGGTTGTCCACATTGAGCACCATCAACTCGGATTCCCTGCCGTACAGGCGAGAGAGGTAACCAAGGGTATCCCGGGTATCCACGTCGATTTTGGCGTCGATGAAGATGAATCCCCCGCCGAGCGCCATTTGCTGCGCCAGGGCGTAGAGTCCCACCGTGGTTTTACCGAAACCGGACGAACCGATGAACCCCAGGTGGTACATCACCCGAGACCAGGGCACCCGCACCGGCAGATTGCCGTCCTTGGTGTACCCCAACAGCAGCCCGTCATCCAGGTAGGGGGCGTCGGATTCGAGGGTGAAGCCCTCGCGGGACTTGCTGTCAAGGACGGAAAACCGCCGTTCCCCGCGCGGGTGTCCCACCAGCCAGCCTCCCAGGGCGGATGCCGCCCCGCCCGCGGCGGCCAAGCCGTATCCGCCGGCGAACAGGGGATTCGCGGCGAGGAGGCCCGCTCCCAGGCCCAACAGGCCCCAGGCGTCCCTATGGCCGCGCAGGGGCAGGTTTTTGGGCGTGCCGCGATTATTCTTGTTGCGTAAAGCCGGACTCAGAATAGGCATGAACATCCTGCGGCATCACCTGCGGTGCCGGTTCCGGTGTGCTCGCCGCCGGCGAAGCCTTACGCCCCGCTTTACACCACTTCTGGAACGCCTTGTCCGCGTCGAGAACGCCGTCCACCATGAGGGGTACGAGTTCCTTGAACTCGAGCGCTTGGCCGGTGGCGTCCGCCACGAACCGGCGGTACTCCTCGAGCAGGGCCGCCCGCGACTCCGGCAGGGAAAAGGCGAAACGGATGGATTTTTCCCGGATTTCCGGGGCTTTGATGAACATCGGTAAGCTCCTTTGAGGGGGTTGCGACAGTGTTACCGAAATACGGAAATTCACTTTCAACGCGCGCCAATCCGGGGATTACGGTAACGGAGTCCCGCCTCCCACTGGACAGCCCGATGCCGAAACGCCTCCCCTCACCAGAAGTCCTCGCCAAGAGCCCATATTTCCCGTTTACCATCGTCTGGTGGCTGCTGGAGTGGGCTGGCCACTGCTGGTATTTGGTGTTGCCCGCCACCGTGGGCGCCGTCCTGCTGGGACGTTACCCGGGGGAACCCCCGGGAATCCTGATTTTCCTCGCCGCCCTTGCCCTGTCGGCGGGCATAAATTACCCTGCCTACGGGTTTCCTTTCCGGGTTGTGGGAATGGCTTTTAGAATATTCGCGGGATTTTTCGCCCGGCTTGCCGGCGGTTTCGGCACAACTCCACTCAGCACATCCGCCCGGAAAGCCGAAACCGCCGGGGGGTGCTGGTTCCAGCGGCGTTTCAACGGGGACGCCGTGTTTCCGGACGCGTTGGGTGTTCTGTACCGCGCCTCCGGGTTTCTGTGCGGAGCGTATCTCCTGGGTGTCGCCGCGGTATACGGGATTGCCGGATTTCACCCCGGAGTGTTCTCCCGCAATCCGCCCTTACCCGGCGTCCTGTTCTGGGGCACCCTGGTTACGGTGCTCCCGTTCATCGGGTTGTTCCGGATAGCCGAAAAACTCGCCGACGGCGTCCCGGTAAAACTGTGCCGGGCTCACCGCATCGCCGCACTGAGGCTCCCTTCGGTTTCCGCCTGGGTTGCCGGGAAAAACGCCGTGCTGACGCTAGCGGCCATGAGTTACCTCGTCGGCATATATTCGTTTCCCAGCCTTTTCGAAATGCCCGCCAACCCGCACTGGTACTGGCTCGTATCCCTGCTTTTCCTGTATCTCTGGGGCTGGTGGGCGATGCTTTTCGTGTGGCTGTTCGGGAATCCACGCAGCGGGCTGTTTCCGGTGGCCCTGCACCTGCCCCTGCGGGCCGCGGCTCGGGCTGCGCACGACAAACCGCAATCCGGCTAGAGAAACGGACGCCGCCACCGGCACACCAGCCACAGGACTTACCGGCCGACGGCGTCCGCGCCCGTTTGGTCATCCCCGCCAAACAGCACGCTCAACACCTGGTGGGACGTAGCCGGCGTCTGGTTGGGGTTCAGGTCCATCGGCAACCCGTGGAACGTGGATTGCAGGTGTTTCTGTACCCCCAAGCGCCAGGACAGGAAGAAGTTGTACAACCGGGACTCCAGGGTGGCTCCGGTGGTAAGCCCCGCGGAAACCCGAATCCACACCTTGCCGGGAAGATGCAGATAGAGACTGGGGACGATGCGGACATGAAGAATCTCCGCAGGTTTGATGGACTCGGCCGGCGGCACACAATATTTCCCGAACCACCCGGAACAGCGCCCTTGCAGGGAAGCGTCCCAGATGGGCAAGTGGGTGGCTTCCTTGAACCACATCAGGGGGACTATCTGGGCGTGGCAGAAGTCGCAGTTCTGCTTGGTAAAGAGCACGAGTTGCCCGTGAAACTTGGAAATGGCCTGCCAGGCCGCCTGTTTGTCGAACGACGTCCAATCCATCGCCATGCGTAATCCGTACTCGGAAATGGGGCTGGTGGATTTCGGCGTCAAGGAGGGGTGGTTTACCATGTTGAAGTTCCAGACGTTGCCCGCGTACAGCGCCTGGTCCACCACCCATTTGGTGTACTTCTGTACGTTGAGGACGGCGTCCTTGGAACCCGGGTGCATCACCATGTAGTGAATCAGCGCATGCCGCTCCTTCGCCTGCATGGCGAAACTGTCCGGAGTGGCAAATCCGCATTGGCGGGTCCAGGTTTTGGCGGTACCGCAGGCCGGTAGCTTCGCTTTTCCGGGGGCTGCGGTACTCCGGGCCGGCGCTGTCGCTGGCAGCATCAGCACGGGTTTCGCTTTGACGGGCGGCTGCTGGTAAAACCAGTATCCGTGTGCCCCGGATGTGGCGTACAGGGGGACGCCGCCCACGCCGAAGTTGGCCGCGGGCGCTGCCGTCGCGCACGGCGGCAGCGCCCACAGGAGGGAGCTCGCCAGGAATCCCAGAAAGCGTCCGCGCATCAGACGGCATCATCCAGCAAACGGAAAAACCCGTTCAAATTCACCCGCCAGAGCAGATGGGCGCGACCTTCCAGCTGGCTGTCCGCAATCAGGCCGTAGTACCGGCTGTCGTAGGAGAGCCGTACCCGCTGAGACATGTCATAGAGCGTTCCCGGGGGAATGGTATAGTCGTGCCAGTCCTTTTCCGCGTAGGTGAACACCTTTTGCGGCGGGTTTCCCGGAATGGTGCGTATCCGGTGCCCCAACAGTTTCCAGGCCGTGTGCCCCGGAAAGCGCACATACACGTTTTGTCCCACGACGTTCAGGACATCTCCGGGTATCGCCCCCACCCACTTGATGACCGGGCTGTTTTCGGCGTACGGCGCCTCGGATTCCATGACGCAAACCCCGTGCAGCAAAGGACAGTGATAGCGGAAAACGATGCGTTCCCCGACATAAAGCGCGGGATTTCTGGCGGGAAAGCGGTGCAGCAGGTAGAGTCCTCGTGGTTGGGAGCGCGTGTCGTTGTAGAGAATCCGGTAGGGAGACATCTCGAAAAGTTGGAATGCCCCCCAAAAAAAGAGGCCCCCGCCCACCAGCGCCACAACCTGCTTGCCCCAGCGGTTTTCCCACAGTTTTCGCAGCCCTGGCGGGAGCATCACGGCAATACCGCCTGGGTGCGCTCTTGCTGCAGTTTCTGAACGAGTTGCCGCCCTTTGGCTTCATTCGCGGCCCGCTGGTGTCCCAGATACTGGCTCAGGGGGGCATACCCCATCGCCGGCGCCTCCGCCAGCATCTTCTGGAGGTCGGCCTTGGGCGCGTTGGCCGGCAACCCCAGAGCCCGCATGACGGCGGGAGTGATGTTTTTATACGGGCCGGAGACAATGGCCTGCTTCACCACGACGAGATGGTTCCCGGCGAGGCTCGACACCACCTGCCGCATCGTATGATTGACGCGAAACAACTGGGTTTCGGCGCTGGCCAGGCCCCCTTTACCGCCGGCTTCCCCTTTGGAGAGAATATAGCGCTCCGCGTTGATGACGTGTGCCACGTTGAGGGCGTAAACCTCGTTAGCGGGCGCCGTTTCATGACTGAACGCGAAGGCGGCACCGGCGCCGGCGAGAGCCCCCACCAGGGCGGGGGCGGCCCAAAGCCTGATGAAACCCGGCATTTATTTGGCTTCCTTGACGAGCTGGCCGACGAGGGTGGCGCTATAGCCCTTCATCACTTTCCAGTGTCCGCCCTGCCGGTACAGCAGCGTCGGGGTGCCGCCGGACTGCAAATCCCGCATCAACCACTGGCCGTGCCGAGCGAGAATGGCCTGCATGGCGGCGCTAACGGGGATGGGCTGGATGGCACCCTCTTCCGTCTTGCGGTTGAAGCGATTCTCGTCCGCTTCGTACGCGTTCTCCGGATTCTTCGCCGACAGGATGGCGGCCGCCTTACCCGGACTCGACGGCTTCAAAAAAGCTACGGGAACTACCTGCACGTACGCCTTTCCGGACTCCACATAGGGTTTCGCGGAGGTGTAAAACAGGTTGCAGAAAATGCAGTTGGCATCTTCGAAGGCGTACAGGTGCACCGGCGCCTTGGGGTTTCCCCATCCTATCAGATGCTTGGCGTGGGACAGCTCGGCCACTACTTTGCTCAACTGCGGCTTGGGCGCGTAATGCTTGGTGTAGGCGGCGGATAGATTCTCGCCTTGCGGGTTAATCAGCGCGCCGATGAAGGCGTAACCCTTGTCCGTATAGACGACGGCACCCTGTGGGCCGGCACTGGGAGCCTTGATGTACCAACCCTCCAGACCCTGGAGTGGCGTGGCGAAATGGGCTTTCACCTGGCCGTGCGACATGGCGAGGAATTTCTGCACGACGGCAGGCGGCGAGACGAGCGGCTGAGATGGGGCGGCGAAAGCCAGCGGGGACATCAGAGCGAGGGTTACGGCGGCGAATACGGTGAACTTGGACATGAGAAAAGACTCCTTGTGAGTGGGTTACCCCACCCTTACCGAAAGCGGAGAATTCACTCTTGGTAGGGACCCCCCTTACCAGCTTCACCGACGCACGTCGGTACAAGCGGAGAAAACAGGGATTTCAGCAAGTGAGGACTCCCCTCTTGCGTTGTGCCCCCAGAGGTGGCGAAAGGCACATGAGGGAAACCCAATAAGGATGTACCCGCCTTTTCGCCAACGCAGGTTGGCACATTCGCCAATACGCGGGTCCCATCCGGTGCTTGGAGATTACCGTCTGAAAGTTCCGGGGGAAATGACGGTGAATCGGTCCGCTCGGGACACCCGGTAAGCTGGCTTCGGCGGGTACACCACCGCAGCGTGCCGGGCATACAGCAGCTGCGACGACATGCCGGAATACCGGCGCCAGGCGGAAAATACCTTTACCGCGTAGGGATAACCGGCAGCCAGATTGCGGATGCCGGCGTTATAGGCTTCCGCCGCATTCCACCAGTTGTCCTCGACGGCGTAAGCGCGCGCCAGGATGTAGGCCCCCACCGAGATGTTGACGCAGGGGTTTCCCAGCAGGACGCTCCGGGTAATGCCGAAACGGCGGAGAAACGGCAGATGCACCGTGTTTACCTGAGCCCAGCCCAAGTCCTCCGTGCCGTTATGGTCCCTGTCGATGACACCCTGGCCGCCCCCTTCCGTATGAAGGATGCCGAGCATCTCCCCGTACGGAACGTGGTAGCGAGCGGCCGCCTGGTAAGCGCAGACTTTGGCGATTTCCGGAACGTGGAACACTGGGCGTTACCCGTTGATGAAGCCCGCCTGCAGTTCCACGATGTAGAAGTCTCGCCCGTCAATGACGCGCTTGACGCCCTGCATGCGTCCAGTGATGGCGATATTGCGGCCCTTCTCGAAAGCGGACTCGTCCACTTTTTCCAGAACGTAGCGCGGAATACGGATGGCGAGTACCGGGGTGAAGAAACTCGGAACCGGGGCACCGGAGATTTCTCCCTCTTCGCGCTCCGACGCCTTTACCCAAATCATGGCGGCTCCGGTTTTGCGAATTTCTGAACGAACGATGTCACCGACAACGGAAAATGTATTTAACATGAAAAGCTCCCTGGGTTTGGTTTACGCGGCGGACACCCCGCCTACCCTTATTACCGGAGAGTGGAAATTCGGCTAGTTCCCGCGCGGTGAAAGCAGAACATGGAGGTTTTCGAAGGCAGGGAGGAACATGCCGGTGCGAGGCCGCCCACCGGTTTCCGGCTTTCCGGCGTCACTCGCCGCCCCTTGCCGCCCCCGGGTTCCCCGGGATGCAGGAAACTCGCGAAGATGAGCGCGGGTCCCGCAAAAAACGCCGCCGTCGCCACCAGGAGAAACAGCTCCCCCGGAAGCACGAATTCCGCCACCACCAGAGGCAGCCAGAAATACAACAGCAGTTGTCGAGCCAGATGCTTGTGGGCACCCAGGAACAGCAGGGAGTCCATGAAACTGGTGTGCGCATCGGCACCCGTATCCAGGGAAATCATCACGCCGTAAAAGGCCACCTCGAACCAGAGGTAGGGCGCCGTAATGCCGCTCCCCCAGTTTGCCAGCGGGGTGACGGGGTACCCCGGGGAAAGCTGGTTAATCAGGGCGAACACGGCGGAAAAACCCCCGATGAACAGCGCGTAGAAGAATGTCGTCCGCGCACCGGCGTCGTTAAAGACGGGGCGGGTGTCCCCCAGGCTTTTCCGTGCCGCGAGCAGGCGCCGCAGCGCGAAGAAGAGTGCCGCGGGAGACAGTGCCGCCAGAGCGTAATAGCGCACCCCAAGCAGGGCCAGGGCGCCGGTGACTACCCAAAAAACCAGCAGTGCCGGGAATCCATTCCGGAAAGCGAAGTCGAATGCGGAGGAAAAGTCCCTTAAAGGGTGTTCCGGACGGACTGCCATAACGTCGCCTCCCAGGGGATTACGGGCGTTTTGACGGGTTTTCCGGGAAGCGCCTCGCGGGCTGCGGAAACCCGGATACCGGCGGGGGACAGCAATTGGCGCAAGCTATGCTCCACCAGGGACTCCCGAAGTGCTGTGCGCAGCGAGGGGGGACACCCCAGCCCCACGCGCACCGAGACTTCCGGATGGGCCGGGGTGATGCGGGGCGTGCTGAGCCATACCTGGCCGCAGCGCGGCGTGGCGGCGCCGTAGACATACGCGGGTTCCGATATTTTCAGGGGATTACCCGTACTGGCGGCGGACAGGGCTGTGGCCAGAGGGACAGTACCGCCGCTTTGTGCGGTGATGACGCCTTCGAGTCCCGCGTAAAGCGCCCGGCGCGCGTTGCGGGTGACTGCAGCGGCTTTTACCCGCAGGCCGTGGGTTTCCAGGTGCTGGAATACCGCCGTGCCGATGAAGACGCAGGCTGCGGCAAGGGTAATGTACAGGAGGAATTTTAGCATGACGTCATTACCGGATATCGGGGATTCACCGGCGAATCCCCGATATCCGGTAATCAGCGAACACTTCCGGAGGTATCCATTGACCCCGCAGTTCTCTCACCCCGGTGACGCCCTGACCCGGTTTATCATTCGCGCGCCCGTCCTTGTTTTGGGTGTCGCGGCGTTGGCCCTGGTTATCCCCGCCGCGAGCCCCGGTCCAAAATGGGGGGTTGTCCATCTGTATGTGTGGCTGATTCGCCACCACGCATACTGGAGTGCGGGGCTTGTGGCCGCCGCAACCCTCCCCCTATACTGCGTACTGTTTTTGCGTTGGGGGGATGCTCGGATGTGGGCCAGACTGGGGGCCGGATGCGTTACCCGAAAATGCCGGATGTTTTCAGCACCTCGGGAGCACCTCCCTGAACTGCTGGTACAAAACTGGTCGGGTATCCTCTCGTGGTACCGGGCTTTCTGGAGAGTCGAAGACAACAACGTCCTCTTCTGGAAGCTCTGGTCCTGGGTGCTCTGGTTTTTTAACTGGACACTCACGCTCTCCGTACCCGTTTTTCTAGCGGCGCTCATTCCGGGAGTTTCTCCGGTTGTCCCGCTGCATTCGCCGTTGGAATGCTTTCCATCGGTGCGTTGCCCCTGCTGGGATATTTTCTGCTGGCCGTACCGTTTCGCTCCCGATGGGATGCTCATAAGCAGGAAACCGCCCAGTTTCTCGTCGGTACACGAGCCGAATGGGAACTTGCTGCCACGGCTTGCGGCGCGGACCTCTCTCCTTACTGGGGACTCCTCACCGAATTCGTCGTGCTGCCCTTCAGCTGGTTGGGATTTCCTCTCGGTTATGCCGCCAACGTCTGGGCCATCCTCTTCGTGGCCGTCATGACGCTGGGGCTTTCCCTACACCTTGCGGCTGTCCGGTTCTGGCTTTTTTCCGATGACGCGCGGAAAACACCCTACCTCTGCTGCAACCTGCCTTTGCGGGAGTTCCACGTGGCGCTTACCGGAAAAAGCGGTATCCGAAACTACGCACGAAAAATACTGGACTCATTCCATATTTAGAGACTCGTCATAGCGCGAAGCCGGGTCCGGACATGCCCCTCTACCGCAAGCGGAGAAAACAGGGATTCCAGCAAGTGAGGATTCCCCTCTCGCGTTGTGCCCCCAGAGGTGGCGAAAACGCCTATCCCCCTGAGAAGGTGTCCCCTGTCCGCGCTTCACCCACGCAGGGGGTACAACGCATGCGGGGGTACCTTGCAAGCCGGCAGCCGCGTTTGTGCCACCTGCGGTGGCGAAACGCAGGCGGGGGTACCTTGCGAGAAGGTAACCGCGTTTTCCCGCAGGCGTTGCGCCAACGCAGGTTGGCACATTCGCCGGGGCCGAAAAGGGGAACCCTCGGTAATAAGCCGAGGGTTCAAGGGTAGTTCGACGAATCCTGCCTTCTTTATCAGGGAAAGCTACCTGCGTGTTTTCCGACGTTGTGTCGGTATCTCTCACCAAAAATCCGGTGGAGTCGCTCTAAAACACGAGACTGTTTGTGCCGCGAGCGGCGAAGCTGGTAAGGGGACACCGGATAAGGGTGGCTCCTTCGCTTTGAGGAAACAATCAACCAAGGAACAGCAACAGCACATCGGCAGGGTGGAGGAATCTCCAGGCGCCGGGACTTGTTGTCGGGGAATACTCCCGTCTAAGCCACCGCACCCGGAGAGTCCTCCGGTGTTTCCCGGTTTATCCGTTTCCGGTTTTCCCTGGTTTTTCACCTACAGCGCGAAGCCGTGTCCGTCCGTGCCCGCATTACCGGAAAGGGGGATTTCGCGGGGCCGGTTGCGGGGCGTTATTTCTCGGAAAGGGCGGATGTTGCGGCTCGTGTGCGTTACCCGTTTTCAGCCAAGGCTTCCGCTATATAGTAAGCGAGTACAGGCGTACTCGCGATAGACACCGGTTGACCGTCGTGGGTTACCGCTTCGAACTCCTGGTTAAACAGGAGGTTAGTTTCTCTAATTGTTGCAAGCCGCAAATATTTTTCCGGGCTCGCCTTTTCAGCCAGGTGGAACATTTCCGGGTTTGGGGGCAGGGCGTTCTGTGCGGCAAATAGTAGATTTCCAGGGATATGTTTCGGGAAAACAATTCCGTGCGACGCATTGTTTTCAATCAGCGCCACCGCCCGTTTCCGATAGGCTGCGAGGAGTTTTTGGTGGTCCTCACCGTTAAGTAGGGAAAGTTCTATCTTGTCGTTTTCACTAGCGAGAGCGCCCACCTGAAAAATCCGCTGAAGATAACCCACTCCCAGCGCCGCGCATTTTCCAATGTCGTAGTTGGAACCCCCTATGCTTTTCATCGTATGCACGGGTCGGCCCCCATAGTAATCTTTATGCCAACCCTCTGCATGCCAATATATCGCCGAAATAAAACGGCAGCCAAACAGGTGGCCCTCGTGAATACTTTTGTTGGCGTCGGCAAACGCCGCCTCTCTCAATTCGGTACGCTCCTTACCCCTTAGAAGATGTGGCTGTATCGGGTACCTAAAAATTAACGCATTTCTATAATCCCTGTCCGCCATGTCCGCCACGTGTTTTTTGATAAATACTAACTCTTGACCTGATTTCTCATGCTCAGTAAGCAGGTCAACATGTTTATACGCATAGTATAAGAATTTGGTTGCCTGAGACTTACCCGTCGGCCAATAGAACATCGACGACTGGCTTATACTTTCCCAGCTCTCCGGGAGACTAACCGGAATTGAAGACCAGTAAAAAAACATCAACTCATCCGGGGTAAACGAGGACATCATAGCTTCAGTTATGGCGGTTACCCGCTTTTCAACGCCCGGGCGCGGGGCCCCGGGTTTCATCGCCACCCTCTGCACCTCATTATAGTAAATCAATTTCTTATAGTTACTCAAACTTGCAGGGTTCTTTGAAAGGCTTACACTGGGGCTTGTTGTTGCGCACCCCGTAAGACTCAGCGCACCCAACAAACAAATTCCTGCTGCCACCCATTTTGGGGTCCGTTCGTGGCATCTCATGCGGCCTTCTCCTCTTGTAGTTTATGGTAAAATACTATGGCCGCCTCGTATTGCCGTCAAGTTCCTGGCCGCAACCAAATCCGCAAGGCGCGAATTTCGCACTTGCGGTAAGCAGGGGGAGCTTACACGGAGCCGGGTTTCCGGCAGGAGATGTGCCATGTTTCACGTAGCAAAATTCGTTGTAGGGGGTAATCCTGGGGAAGTGGTTGTGCTGTCTCACCTATTCGAGGAATCCTACTGCTGGGCGAAACCCAACAGTAGTAGTCCGCGGGGTCAGGGACGTCCGCACGTGGCATTCGATTCCCCGGAGTCGGCCGCCATGGTAGCCTTTGCGGCAGATGCCCACATCGTCGCGTTCGAGCACCTTCGCAGCCTCGAAAGCGGTGGTGTAATTGAGGATAGTGACTTCGCAGAACTAGCCTGCGAAATCCGGGAGGACCGATACATGCGCCCCCTCTCCGATTGAACTTAAGTTTCTCATGCGAGCCCCCGTTTTTTCGGGGGCTTCTTTTTGTTTTGCAGCATATTCCGGATATCCCGCTGAATTACCCAGATGGGGTAGTAGCTGCCCAGAGGAGTGGTGCCCGGCCAAGCTTGGGTGCTCACCCAGGCCACATACAGCAGGGGAAACTCCGCCAACAGGTACACCACCAAAATCAGGGCAGCGACAATACGCGCTCCAGAAGAAGCCCCTCCAGCAGCCCAGGACCAAAAGAATCCAACCAACGCGGGTATGACGAGGGCAAGGCCCAACCGCAGAGGCCACCAGATATCCGTGCCGTCCAGATAGTTCGGGGGCCGGCCTGCGGGGAAAGCATCCATCTTCCGGAAGAATACAGCTGGACCCCCGACGGGCTGAGTCAGGCGTGTCAACACCTCCTTCCGGAAGATGGTCAGAGACTTCCAAAGCGCGCCCTTTTGCCGCCACTGAAACAAGGTAATCCCGATGAATGCGGCCATCAGGACGGCCAGCATCAACGCGCCGTATAGGAAGAGCGCGCGGTTATCGAAAACCAACCCGAAGAACATCCCCACGTCTACCGGTAGCAGCAGACAGGCCAACAACAAGCGTAGCCACATCCAGCCTCGGAGGCTCTCGTCCGGATTACCGTACACCTTGAGAAAATACTCGCGAATGAGTTCCAGCGTCTGCCGGTCCAGTTCTGGAACATCTCGCCCAAAAGATTTTCCGGACGCCCCATCGAGGAACGCCCGCACTCCGTAACCCGAGTCCATAATCAGCCACCAGCAGCAAAAGTCAGTCAGAGTAACGGCAAAAAATTCGAACATCACGGGCATCCCGAATCAAGAAGAAGAATGCCCGTATTACCGGAATTACGGTATTCGGATTTCGCGAGACGCCCTAACCGGACGTAAACGGGTCAAACGAGTCCACCAGCGTTACTTTAGCCCCGGTACTCGCTAGAGACTTGCGCACATTCCCGAAAGTGTCTTCGATGAACTTCGACGGAGTTCCCAGGCCCACGGCTTTCGTGAACATGCCGCCCAACTCTCCGGCAAGCACGTTAGGATTAGCGGAAAACCCGGACTGGCTGGTATAGGAACCTACCACGTCCGCCTGGTACCCCCCTTTGTAGGGGTAAAGACAGAAGGTATACGTGGCGTCATCCCCATATTGTGAGGAGCTATTATCCGCACCACGGGCCACCACCGATGCCCCGGGGCACATCACTATGCCGGGGAGCGTGGCACCGGCCATTTCGGCCATGGCGGATAGCCCCCCAAGCCGGCCATTTGCGACATCTGGCCGGTCTGGAACCTTCCGGGTTTGCTAGGTAAGGGGTACGGCGGGATATTTTCCTGGACGCTGGCGCCGGACAGGTATGCCTTGGTTCCAGAAACAAACGCGTTCACGACACTCTGATACGAGGTGTTCGCGGCAGGCTGTACATTATATACGGCGTAGGCCGTTCTGGTTGTGGTGGTCGGCGTCGTCGCGCATCCGGAAAGACTCATTGCCGCCAGTGAAAACCCACAGCCCACAGGCCCTTCAGGGCCAACTCATAACATTTCACGCGGCATCCCTATATTAGAATTTATGGGGAAATCCTATAACCGGATGGGCTTCCCGTCAATCCCTCAAAGGGCGACTATCCAGCCAAGACCGCACTATTCCACCTATATCCAGATTTTCAGCAAATTTACATGCCATGTTCGCGATAACGGACGCGGGCATACAGGTCCTCACTGGGTTGTACTGGTGGCGGAAGCCCTTGCGTCGCGGCACCTGAGACAACCGCTAATGCTTGCTGGACCAACCGCAGGCGTGACAGGAGTCTGTTTCGCTCAGTTATGAGGTCAGACAGCGAGCCGAACCACTGCTGCTCCATATTTTCCATCTCTTGCTTAAGCTTGGCTTCCCCCGCACAGAGTTCCGGGGCTGGAAGCTGCGCGTAGTACATGACCACCGGGTAGTCCAGAGCGCAGGCATTCGGTGCGAACAGGTACGCCTTTTCTTCCCTTTTAGCGTAGTTCCAAACGTCCCATACCTGGAAGGCGATGCGCCACATTGGGCTGGCCTTTTCCGCGCCAACCTCATTCGCAAAGACAGTCAGGATGTTGGCCACAGACTCTGCGGCCCCGCGTGAGTGGTCTAACGACAATGCGCCAATAAACTCTCCCCAATGCTTTTCCTCGAGCCTCACAAGGGCTTTGGCCAACGCTCTCCCCATCAACGACTCGCTGTCAGGGTGTTTGAATAACGTCTGCATCCACGCAGACCAATACGAGGTTTCGGCAACTTGCAGGAGTAACTCCCGTGCCACGTCTTCCCAATCGGGTGACGTGAGACTTCGAACAGAGGCGTTCAGGAGGAAATAAATACTGATAAACTTGAAAGAAACAAGTGGGACATGTAGCGCGAATTGGGCAATTGAGTCCCGTAATGCAAAGCAAACAAACAGTGAAAAAAGGACATCATCCTTATCAACCACCACGTTTGCGAGTCTCTCTGGTTCCAGTTTCCACTGAAGAACGATTGCTGCCCAGAGGTCCGATTGCGGGTCTGGCATCAGATTTTGCAGCAAGTACTGTACGTGCTCGTAGTTACCTTGCTGCGTCAACAATCTAAATACATCACGAAACTCAGGCATCCCCTGGTATTGTCCGTATCTTTGCGGAGCCACTTTGCTGGCCTCAACCAACCGCCCTAATCCCTCCTTCAAGCGCAAGCTGTGAGTGGCGACCTGCGTAGCAACGCTCTCGAGACCGGCTGAGTGCACATCAAGCAGGTGTCCAGCGACCAGGAGCATCCGCAGAGAATCGAGCGTATCCCCACTACTCGCGCCCCAATCTCGCAGGGCGCGCAAAATCCAGCACACCGCACGTTGCCACCGATGAATTGAAGCGCCATCAGGAGCAATCCCCTCACCTATGAGTGAGCGGAGAAATGGGAACTCATCCTCTAGTTCCTGCTCTAGAGCCTCCGCAATCAGGACAGAATACGTATTAACGCCGTTCGCCACTTGGGCAAGGTATTTAAGTAGCGATTCCGGCGGTCTTGGAGAATCCGCCCAGAGGGCTGCTTGAAACGTTTGCCGCGCAAGGTCTTGCGCATCCATAATCATGGTGTTTTCCACACGAGATAGTCGGGGGCGGCCAATTTGTCCCAAAGTTCAAGAAATGCTTGCTTAATCAGCTCTCCATCAGCAACCTTTTGGAGAATATGGTGACTTTTCCCCAAACTGTTAATTGATGTTCCGAGAGACCAAGCAAGGGCGCCTCCCGACTCAGTCGGGAAAATCAAGAAACGGTCATGAAAAGACCATCCTGCCCCACCCTCACGAATCCTAAACTCCAATTTCAATCCTTCACAGCTACCTATCGCTTCATTGATGACGACAGCTTGTCTGGATTTCCATAAGGAAGTTGCGCCTTGTGATTCAGTTGGCGTTATCGCTATCTCTATGTCGTCTGGTTGCGAGTTTTGAGTTGCTGCGCATATTTCTGGTGATACTGGTGCAAAAGCAGCGCTATTGGGTGATTCTGATGCTCGCCTGGGACAGGCTGGCTCTTTTCCCGAAGTAAGCGCACGCAGTTCCGCACCTGGGTGTGGACAATAGAACAAGGTGTTCAATACGTCTACCGCGTCCAAATAGGGGTCCCACAACCAAGCTCCGGTTATACCATGGTTCGCCAAGAGGCAATGAATGTCAGTAAGGGCGTCGTCGAATCCCGATGTGGAAGGGCCTCCGTATTGAACAAACTCCTTTCGCTGTTGTATTTTATACAAACCATCCCTAAACACTCTCTTGGAACGCCAAGGTTCACGAAGGTTAGGATATGACTTGCCTATAAGGCTGGACCGAGCAGCATTTTTGAGGGGAACACTAACCCGTTTGAAACCACCGCTTACTTCGGGCACCCTAAATTCACGAGGCGCAAAACCTTCTCCAGCAATTTCAAAACCTATACTGACTGCCGTCATAAATGCAATCTGAGATATCGCGCCGAGGATGACCTCATTAACGTCATCCCAAATAACATATTTCGCCCCTCCACGCTGCGAGTGAAGTGGTAACCTCACGAGTTCATTCCCGACAGGTTTCGATGAAAACCCATCAAATGTGGTATCTTCATAAATTTCGGAACAGACGCGCAGAGGTCTTGCCAACACCTTAGAATGCCAAACAGCATTAAGAAGTAAATCCCCTTCTGGCGAACCACGAATTTGCGTTGTGACAGCGGTGACCGGCAACTGAATGAGTATATTACCCAAACGGTCCGAAAGACCATCAATCCCTAGGGACACATATGGTCTAACAAGGGATGCTAGTTGAATAAGAAATTTCGGTTTTTCATGGAGAAACCGGACATCGTTTTTCTCAGTATCAAAAAGTTCTAGGATATGAGAACCACCAAAAAAGTTATTTTTTAGCACCCCATTCCAGGGGTGTGGTTGATTCGAATCTGCTGGCACATATTGCGGCGGGACCGCAGTGAGTTTACCCATCCTCAGCGCTGACCCGCCAAGTCTCCACTCGCCGGTGTCACCGAACTGACGAAGCGCATCTATCAGATGTTGAGGTGCGATACGGCCTCTCCAAACTCCAAATTTCCACTTTGTGCCTGGCAATGCCATCGACCGTGGGTTGATGGGGGATGTTTCCGCGGGAGACGTCGCAGGCGGCTCGCCCGGCTCGGCCACCAATAAACTCAGAAAATTCGTGGGAGGCCTATCCTTTTGGAAACCCACAATCTCTGTTACTTCAAAGCTGTGATATAGGCCAATCACACCAGGTACCAGTAATTTTTCCAAGCGTCCGACTAGCTCCGCCAGCCCCCAAGTCGCCATCACCTTTACCCCTTACAATACCGCTCCAATCCGGAAACTGTTCATGCTGACAGCCAACATGAATAATGACTTCGCGAGCCTTCAAGAGCAACATGTGACGCCTGGGTGCCGGAAGGAAGGCCACGAGATAGAATTCGACGCTGCCCGCTGGCAGGAAGGGGCCGCCGTGGCCCAGCCGGATACCTGCTCCTGCTCGCCCTGGGCTAGAGAGGCATGGTTGGCTGTAAGCCGCGTATCGGAAGGAAATACCCCTTAATACAAGCGGGGGCAAGCACAGCAACCTGAATATGTGTTTTCTTTCTGAAACCGGCTCCATCGTACAGGGACTCGGACTCTACAAACGGGGACCGGACGGAATCGTAAGGCCTAATATGTTGCTCTTCCCGATATTCGTGGAGGGTTTTTATTACCTGACAATCTAATTCCCTGTATACCAAGTCATCCCCGACTGTATTACGCGGCAACGCTTTTTGAGCCTCATGGTAGGCCTGCACCAATGTCCCATGAGCCTCATCCACCTCCATAAGGGCCGGCTGCGTGCTGAGGTCAAGACAATACCCTAAATCAATTATTGCTCCAACCACAGCCGGTTCACTTATTTTCCCTCGACCTTTGCGTTCTTGTGCCCACTCTAGTGCTCGCTGGGGGTCGCTTTCCCAAAAATATACCCCCGGCCCCAGCCAGTCATAGGAGTTATCCGAGGAATCAAGGCCGCATTTCCCAGTGATAACCTGCTCGACTATAGACTTATCCGTACCATGGAATCCGAGGACAAAGGCTGCATGCTGCTTATATAAAGGCCACGAATCCAACTCAATCATGAATAAGACGTTTCAATTCACCCTCTTCGGAGAGGACCCCCAATTTCCGCATAAAGGCTTCTGCTTTCTCCTTGGAACTGGTGACTTCCTTGGTAAATCTGCGCATATCCGCGAGAAGTTCTTCGTGCGAAAACTCCCGGTAAACTTTACCTTTAATTAACGGCGATATCACCACCTCAATACTGTTTGCAAGCGTGTACTGGAGGCTATTGGCGGTAGTACTCAAGGAGTATTCAGGGAGATGGTAATTTGAAATTGCAAGTTGCTTACTGGTCATGGCACCCCTCCACCTAAGAATTCAGCCCACTTCCCGCATACTCTAAAGTATGCAGAGTGAGTGCGTGAGTCGATGCGCCAAGTGTACGCCCGAGACGCAGGCGGGGCAATTACCCTACCGGAACAGGGGAATTCGGCGGAGCCTCCTGGTTGACCGCTGGAGCAATCGGTCTCGCGGCTATAGCAATATGGCAGTCCGGATATGATTTCAGCAAAAATGTTCCAAAAAACCAGACGGTGTGGGAGACGGCTTTATTTCTGGTCTATCTGGTTACCCTGGTCTTGCTGGTCACCGTCCTTCTTGCTGGATACGCCGTGGCGCTCTGACCACGTCCGCATCAGACTTTCATACGCGCCAATGCCCACTACAATGGCCATACCGCCCAAAAGAAATATCGCCATCACCACAGCAATTTGTCCCCAGGTCATCGTCATCATCCAGTTACGCGGGAACCGTGGCCGCAACCGGCCCGGGTGGGTGGCGCCGCGGCTGTAAGCCCCAATCCCGCACCTCCCTGTCAGTTGTGCGCCACTCTGCGCATTACCGTAAACCGAAAATTAGCCGTCCCGCCGGTCCCGGGTTGACGTCGGCGCTTTCGGGGCAAGGGGCGTCGGCAATGGGGGATTCTGGTTGACAAATTTACGGCACCGCCTATATTTTAGCTTGTCGTACCGTACTCGGAGCCCCTTGCCCCAAGATAAGGAACCCCCCCCGCATGTCCACCGAAGCCGCTGAACCCCTCCTCGCCCCCGCTACGGGGAACCCTCCTCAAACGCCCGCCGGTGCGGCGCGCAGCCTCGCCCTGTACGTCACCGGGGAACCGGAATTGGCGAATTCCACTCTCGCCCGGTACGTGGAGACGGTACGTGAGGGTTTCGCCTCCGGCAGTTACTCCGAAGACGACTGGAACGCAGCCCTCGGCCTGGAACCCGCGAATCCCCTGGGAACCTTCCTGCTGCGGGTGCTCGAAGACAGGGCCTCGGACAACGACGTGGTGCTCGAAGCCAGCAAGCGGCTGGAAACCGTCCTCAAGGAACGGCATGGTGCCGCAGGCCGGGGATTGCACGAGTACACCTCGGACGTGGAGGACGCGCTTCCGGAACCGGTGGTAAAGACGCTGCGCCGGCTGGCGACGGTGCGGAACAACGTCGTGCACGGGGATGCGGCCGGGGACGGGAGCGGGAGTGGACTCGACGGGATTCACCAAAAGGCCCGGTACGTGCTGCAGGCTGGAAGAAGTTACGACTGGCTCGTGAAGGCGGGGAACGAATCTGAAAACTCCGGTAAGAGTGAGGTGTTCACTCGAAACGGAGATGGGAAGATGAGTTACAAGCTCAAAGCAGTTCTAGTTATGATTTTTGGGCTAGCACTAGGGGCCACATACATGGCCACCGGAGCCATTCTTTTTGTAGTAATCGGATTTGCGCTTGTATACGGCGGTATCTATTATTACCAGCACGGCGAGTACAACGAACAGATGAAGAAAAAGGTTGCTGCAAAAACACATAATAACGACGTCCAGCCAGTTATTATCAACAGACGTCGCAGCACGCCCTGACGCACTGAACCCGCTCTTTTTTGAGCGGGTTTCCTTTTATCCGCGTTCCGCCAGATACTGTACCAGGGACTCCTTATTGGCCGCGAAAAAGACCAGGAGCCCCAGTTCATCCAGAAGCACAACGCCCGCCCCCAGAATCGCCTGCTTTACCTCGTCATCCGCACCCTGTTCCGCCACCCCATCGTATCCGGCGAGAACGCGCCCGGTCCCCTGCTCTTCTATAGTAAAGGGCGTTTTCAGGGAGGCGCACTGCGCGGCTAGGGGCAGGAACACATAGAGTGGCCCATATTTCCAAACGTTCGACAGAAAGAATCCCACGGGTTTTTCGTAATCCAGCATGTGTCAGTTCCTTTATAGTTGGTTAAGCCAGTTGAGTGCGTCATACACGGGTCCCTTCGGAGTGGTAACCGACGTTCCCGCGCTACCCAGGTTCGCGGTCGCCTGATTGGCACCGTCTTTGTGAAGCGCCTCCTCAACAGCCTCTTCCCGGGCTTTCTCGCTCGAAATATCCCCTATCCGGGCGGTTTCCTGTCCCCCGAAAAGCGAGTTTACCGCCGTGCCGTCCTGGTACGTCGGATAGTCTCCATTGGGAGGCCCAGCAGTGGCCGCATCGACACCGGCGGTTTGTCCATCCACCGCCGGGCGTACAACGCCCCCGCGCTCCGCTGCATCCGCCACGCCCGGATTCAAGACCGGGCCCCCCGTCAAATCGGACGACGCCGCAGAGCTGAGGGCCTCGGCGGTGGCGGGATGGACTGCCGGTGCCGTGCGCCCTACCGCTTCCCCCGCATTGATAAGGGAAGCCTCGTGACGCATAGCCGCAGCCCGCTCTGCTGCGAGCCCCGCCATCGCACCCACCGTAAGCCCAACGGGGGTAGACACTCCCTGGTTTTGGGTGATGGCGGAATCCACCGCCATGGTGGATGTCAAGGATTTCTGCAGGGCCTGCAGGCTGGCCAGCGTTTTCGCGTATGCCTGCTGTTGCCCCTGTGTCCAGGTGGACATCTGGGATTTCATGCCCACCAGTGTGCTGACGGCGTTATTGACGCTGCTGGCAACCCGGCTAACACCGGCGCTGGTTTTATAGTCTGCAGCAACCGACGCGTCCTGTAGGGTGGTACCGACCGTAGCAAGGGTGGAACCGATGTCCGTGCCATCAGAGGCGCCGTAATCCACCCCGCCATTCAAAAGGCCGAGCATAGACGGTGCCCCTCCAGCTCCCCCGCTACCCGGTTTTCCTCCAGCACCGGCTTTAGGTACCCCGATGCCTGTTTCCACCCCTTGCTGGGTACGTTGACTATTCCCCGTAGCATGTGTCCCAACCTCTGATGCGTTAAATTTGACGCCACCCGCCGCGCCAATGGAGGCTGCCTGGCCTGAATTACCGGCGGTTCCAGTGCCTGCGGAGCTATTTCCCCCGTCAGTGGCCACCCCGCCGCTACCGAAGGCGTGTTGCATCGCGCGAATATTGGATGCACTTTCAGCAGCCAGGTTGGTATCCGCACTGCTGAGGGCCGTTCTTTCATCAATCAGGCGCTTGAGGCTAGCGGATTGGGCGCTGGATACGGAGGAATTGACGGCGCTTCCCGCCACGGTTTCCGCGTTACCTCCCTGTGCAAAGGTGTTCACGATACCGTTCCCGTCCACTCCGGCATTCACCATCCCGTACCCCACCGAGTACTTCGGCATGAGCATGTTCTGGTCCGCAGTGGTGTTGTCCAGGCTTTCATTCCCCAGGGTGACATTACCCGTGGCGGCGGTGTTCCCCACCTGGGCCATGATGCTGCGGCCCAGCCCTCCGGTAATCATGTCCGTCATGGCCATGCCGCCGCGCACGAGGCCCCAGGCGAACAGGGGCACCATGGAACCCACGAAGCTCGCCGCGAGAATCATGTGCGACGCGAATTGCGTGATGACGGGCATGTTCTGCATGGTGAAGCCCGTGGCCCCCTGGAGCATGTTGGTGGACTCCTCCGCGGAAAAGACGTCCACGATGAAGTTGACGACGGCGAGGAGCGGTTGCCATATAGCGAGCCACACCGCCACCTGGAAATAGGAACCGACAAGCTTGAATCCGGTGCCCGGGATGAACAGGGCGATGATGACCAGCGGCGTGATGGCCAGCGTCAGCGCCTGAAGAACGGCATACAAGTACCCGGACATCTGGCGGAAGATGGTGGCCGCGGTGGCCCAGCCGGATACCTGCTCCTGCTCGCCCTGGGCGATGGAGATGGCCATCATCCCGGCGCTGGTGCCGGACATCGCGGCCGCCTCGCGCAGGGCCGGATTCAGGGTGTTGATGACGGCGGCCTGCTCGATGTTCTGGGCTGCGGTGTTGTTGCTGTTGCTCATCAGGAGCGCCTGGGTGCTGGCCTGCACCGCCCCCATCCAGTTGTCGGCCGGGGTGCCGCTGAAACTCACCACACCCATGCTGCCCGGGTTCATCTGGGACAGGTTGGTGTTCTTCAGGAACGTAGAGATGTACTGGTAGGCGTTACCCGGACTCGACATGAAACTGGTTCCGGTGCCGGGCGTCGTGGCGGTATTCCCGGAAACGGGCCCGCAGTACACGGCGTCCCCCTGCGGGTAATCGTGGTTATACACCCACGTCACCAGGGCCGGGTTGACGTTACTCATGGCACCCGCGTTGACGGTTGTGGAAAACAGTTGGGGGGACATGGCGAGCGTCGTCGCGTTGAGGCGACCGGAAGCGAGGGACGGCATGATGCAGTTCTGGGAGAACGCCGCCAGCGTCTGTTCGAAATTCGCGTTGTCGATTTGCAAACGGGTTTCCGCGGAGAGCATATTGTTTGCCAGGTCGAAACCCCCGTCCGAGACACCCAGACTCCCCATGCCGCCCAGGTTGGGGAGGCTGAAGTTGGTTTCGAACAGCCGCGTCAATTCGTGTCCCGCCGTGGTGATGATGGACTCGGGAACGCCGACGATGAACGGGATGTTCGCCACCGCCACCGTCGTGGCCCCGGAGGGCGGGATGCCCAGGTTGTCGATGACGTTGGCGTCGATGACGGTGCCGAAACCCACGTCGATGAGAAAAATGAGGCCGATGAACATCCCGAGAAGCTTGTGTCCGGCGCCACGCATGGTGCCCGTGATGGACGCGACGACGGCCATGGCCAAAAACGACAGGATGGTGACGAACAGCAAGAGACCGTGGTAGTCCGGGCTGTTCACCAGAGACGCGATGGATTCCAGAATACTGATGAGGACGCCGCCGTTGCCGAAGGCATAGATGTTCCAGGCATCACCGTTGGACTGGGTGACGACGACGGGTGCGGCCCAGGCCGGGGATGCGGTCAACAGCAGGCCGAGAGATGTCAGGAGTGCGGTGAGCGTTTTGGTGGCGGGAGTCATGCGTCCCTTACCGTAAACGCGTAATTTGAAAGACGGCACATTCGATGAGAACGCTCATGGCGTCTGCGCGTCCGCCGCGAGCGACTGGGTGAACGTCAGGTTTCCCGCCATGCCGGACATCGCGGCCTGCCCCGCAATCATCTGGTTCATCTCCTTGATTTGGGCTTCAAATCCCTGCTGTACGGACATCGCCACAGCCAGGGATTTATTCGTGGCGTTGATTTCGTTGTAGAGGCCGTTCAGCTGGTGTCCAATCGCCTCTATCTGGCCGATATCCTTATTGGCGTCCTTGTTCGCCCCGGTCTGGGAAATGGCGTTAGCCGCCCCTATCCAGCCCATTACCAAATCCCGTGCCACCAGCATCCCCAGGAGGGGCGCCTCCTCGGATACCATCTGCGTAGCGGCTCCCGGGTATACGGAAGCGTCGTTCACCATTTGGTATAATGGGAACGGCGCCATCTGCAGGATGGCCATCTCGTGCAGGGTGGGCGCGTTTCCCGCCGCGACCCGGGCCACGGCATTTGCCAGAGACGCCCCGATATCCACCACCAGTCCGCAGCCCTTGAGCGGGGACAGCCCCCCGTAGAGGAGCGGGTTGTAGCCGTTCGGGCCGGTGGAGGTGGGCACCGTGGTAGACAGGGTGGACACCGTCGTTAAATCGTACAGGTTACACGCCTGCAGGGAACCAGAGGTGCTCAACGGGGTGGATTTCCCAGTGGGCTGCGTTGAGGTGGTAAAGCAGGTGGGCACCTTGAAGTCCTGCGCCGTACTCTGGTTGTACTCCGTCGTTTCCATCACCGGCAGCTGCGTTACCGCGAGGGAGGGGTCCGCCGAAACGCTGGCCGCGCATTGCTGCGGATTCACGCCCCACATCAGGGCCTTCACCAACGCCACCGGATTCGGGTTGGCGGAAAACGACGTGCTGTAATCGGCGGCGTTGGCGTTGGGTCCCGCGCCGTTGGTAACGCCCGTCAGGGACATGATGATTTCCTTGACGTAGGTATTGCCGTACCCATCCTCGGTAAGCGCAATCCACTGCTGGTTGCCTATACTGGTGGCGACTTTCGCCTGCACACCGTTCTTGGAGCTGCTGCCGCACTGGGACGGGTTGGTCATGCACGACTGGATGGTTTGCAGCCCCGAGTCCACTTTGCCCGCCATGCCGTTGAACGCGGAAAAGAAGCCGCTCGAACCGCCCCCGCTCACCATATTAGAAGCCGCTTTTCCAAGGGTTTTCAGTCCCTTGGCAATACCCAGGCTGTTGAATGCGTAGTTGGTGAGTGCTTCCGCCGCCTGGCAGGAACTCTGACCCATGGCGTTCGCGTCCTGGGCCAACGTCTGCAACTGGTTCAGGATGTCCGCGCATTCCGGGCAAAGGGTACGGATAGCGAGTTGGATGACGTATCCGGGAGCGGCCTGCATGATGGCCTGAACGAGTTTTCCGAACGCCGCCCCGGAAATAAACGAGAATCCGCCGAAATACATGTTGATGCCGCCGCATCCCGCGGAAAAGGACGGCGGGGACAGGGAGATGAAATGCACCGTGTCGTTGGGCACGTGCACGCTCAAGCTTCCCCCGTATAGGGAGACGTGTCCCGGAGACACGATGGTTCCCGCCGGCGCCGAGTACGCGGAGGTCATGTTGGACAGCGTCCCGAACGGGCTGGAGAAGGCGTACGCCTGAGTGGCCGGCAAAGCCAGCATCAGCAGAGCGGAAAGGGTGACGGCGAGATGCTTCCAGAGGCGCAAGGGGATTCTCCTGATTATGCTTTTACCCCCCTTACCGAAAAGCGCAAATTCGGCATTACACGAGTCCCTTCTTGCGCTTTCGCCGCTTCAGCGGCACAAGCGGAATATTCGCCAATACGAGGGTCCCCTTGCCAGCTTCGCCGCTTCAGCGGCACAAGCGGAGACAACGCGGTACCCCACCTGCCGGGTTCCCCCTTATGCGTTGCGCCGACGGACGTCGGCACATTCGGTATTACAAGAGTCCCCTTCGTAGCTTCGCCGCTCGCGGCACAAAACCTGAATTCGTCTCGTCGGCTTAGCCTTCCCGAATTCCGGATTTACGGTGCGGCACGCCAAAATCAAAACCGACGGGCTGCTAGGCCGCCCGGGTTCCGTGGACGCGCCCCGCCGCTTCGAGTCCCACTTCCCGCAGCACCTCGTCCGGAGTCATCCCCCAGCGCTTTTCGAAGGTTTCCGAGGCCAAATCCCCCACCGCCCGGGCCAACGCCTCGGTGCGGGGCAACCCGTCCTTGACGTAGCTGTTCAGCTTGTCCACCCGCAACGGCTTGTCTGCGGGCGACGTGGTATATAGCCAGTAGGCGTACGGGTCCGCGATGAAGCGGTACACGCCCTGCCCCTCATCGCAGCGGATGAAGATTTCGGAGTAGACGCCGGGTACCGTGTGGACGCTGCGCAAGAGCTGCTTGGTGTACTCGTCGCCCATGAGCTTGCCGGTGGTGAACGCAGCTTCCAGGGATTCCGGCTTCTGCCGCAGCATGAACAGCCAGGCAGCGTTCTCGTAGGCGGCCGTCGCCGCCGGGGACTTGTCGAAGTCCTTGAACGATTGGGTAATGACGCCGGCGGTTCCGCGGTATTTGCGGTAGGTGCGGTAGGCGCGCTCAATGAAGTCGCCCGCGCGGTTGTTCGCCAGCAAGTCCCAGGCCTCGTCGATGAGCATGAGCTTCGGCACCTTGGTGGCCCCGCCGTTTTTGGCATCCGCGAGATACATGGCGTGGCCGATGCGGTTCATCATCAGGGTGAGCACCACGTCACGCAGGGAACCCTGGTTCTTCAAGTCGTCCATTTCGGTGACGACAAACTTGGCATTATAGAAATCCACGGGACGGCCGTTGCCGTTGAACCAGTCCGCGTGGCGGCCCTCGACAAAGGGCCGCATCTGCGCCGCGATGTCCTGGACGCGGGAATCCGGGTTTTTCGCCAGCCACTCCGAGACATTCCTGACACGGGTGGCTTCCCTTTTTTCGCGCCAGGCGGCCTCGATGCCCTCCTCCAGCTTGGCGTACTCGAAGTCCGGCACCTTGTCCGCATTGGGGAACGCCATGTAGCGGATAACTCCCAGCAGGAGCTCCATGTTCTCCTTCAGGTCCTCTTCGGTATGGATACTGTCGAAGGGGTTCAAATCCACCGGGTCATCGGCGCGAAAAACGAGGTTGAGCCCCCCCTGCTCCTCGCACATTTCGTAATAGGAACGCCCGGCGTCGATGATGAAGGCGTAACCGTCCTTGGACAGGAAGTCCATGATGATGTCCTGGGCCAGGAAGGACTTTCCGGAACCGGAGGCAGCCACCACGACGAAGTTATAGTTGGTGGCGACATCCGCGTTCTGCACCCAGACGAAGGACAACTGGTTCTGCCGGGAAAGCAACGGCAACCCGCCCTCTTGGGGAGGCGTGCCCTGCCACTCGCCGCGCAGGGGGACAATCATGGAGGCGTTGGCCGAAGACATGGTGGTACTGCGCTGCAAACCGCGGGTGCCCTCGTCCATCTCTTCCACGAAATACCCGGGCAGGCTGCACAGCCAGACGGGAAGGGCGATGTTGCGCTCCGGGGAGCAGCGGTAACCATGACGCCGCCAGAGGCTGCGGACGGATTCGATGTCCGCGTCGATGGTGTCCACGTCCGTATAAATGTTGACGCCCACGTAGGCGCGTACCGGCGGATGCGAGGAACGCGCCGAGTCCACCAGGGATTTCAGCTCATCCTGCATATCGAAAAGATGCGACATCATCGCCTTGAACGTAGGGCTGTCGGACCGCAACTGGCGGCCCACCCCGGCCATCTTGATGTTCAGCTTGTCCGTGAGGTGCTCCTGGTTGGGTACGGTGATGTTGACGTACAGCCAGAAGGGATAGGGGATGCTCTCGTTCACCTGCAGGGCATCACCTATCATGGTAGCGGCGAGGGCCGCGGAGTTGCGCTTGGGATACCCGTCCATGGTGATGACACCCACCGCCTTGCGCCGGATATCCGACTCCTCGCCGCTCGCCGAGAAAATGACGGCCCCGTCCGCCGTGACGTGCGCCCGGGTTTCCTTGGCCACCAGAGATTCGGCGGAGCGGTAGTACGGGGTGCCGTCGGCGTTCACCTCATCCTTGAGGATATCGTCCGGCGGCAGGTGCGGGGACAGGATGAAGCGGAGGAGTTCCCGCACCTCGACGCGGCGCAGGGCCTGGGCACCCATCTTGGCTCCGTTGAACGCGCCGATGACGCTGTTGCGCAGTTTGTCCAGGGTATCCAGATGCCGGCGCCAGTCCACGGCGTCGCCCAAATCCCCCTTGTAGGCACACGCCACGGAAAGCACGTAATCCATGCGCCGGGGGTGGATGTCCCGGCCCTTGCCCGCGGACGGCCCGAAAGAGGACGCCAGCAGGAAATCCCGCCGCCAGGAAGCCATCTGCGCCACCGACGCGTTTTCGCCGCCGCTGCGGGAGTTCATCCACACGTTGAGCTGCGGCTGCACCAGCGGGTTGGAGAGGACGCCGAACTGCACGGTGGTTTCCGCCGGCATCAGCCCGATAATGGCCTCCACCACGCCCTCGGCGTCTTCGCCGACGATGGTGAACGGGCTGAAACGGACACAGAACATCGTCCGCATCCGGTAGCCGTCGTCGAGACTCACCATGCCCTCGTCGGTGATGTCCACGTAGGGCAGCAGGCTGGACAAGGTGACCCGCTCCGAAAGTTCATTCGCGGCGAGTACCGGAAGGCTGTACTGCGGATGCGCCTCCTCCACCTTGAGCTTGTTTTGCATAACCCGTGCCTTGGCGGAAAACAGGGTTTTCAACCGGTCCATGACGGGGATGTTCTTGTTTCGTTCGAACGGCAATCCGCTTCGCGGAAAACCCCGGTAGTCCTACCGGAGCGAGGTAGCGCTGCCCTCGTTCCCGCACCCCTTTTAGGTGTACGCTATGCAGTTTTCCGTTAATCCGGTTGTGTGACGCCGGAAAGCACGCCGCCGGTACTGTGCGCCCGGATAGCGGCGCCTATGCTTCTGAAGCCCGTATCCGACGGGAGTACCGGGCGCCATCCTCCCGTCTCGGGGGCGGCCCGTTTACGGGAAACCCCAAGTCGCAGCCCGTCCGGGCCTTCCCAGTAACCCGGCACGGTAAACCACTCCAGCGACGAGGAATGCAGATGTCCGCGGGCGGTGGCGTAGGGCGCCAGCCACACCATGTACGGGGTGGCCGGGTGGTAGACGGGATGCTCCAGGCTGCCCACGGCGCTCGCTACCCCGGAGGGTTCCAGGTGGCCGACGACGGCGCCGTCTCCCGGAGCGGGCAAATAGGCGTGCTTCTTCTTTTTGGATGCGTTGTATTGTCCGTCCACGCTCCAGCCGTTCCAGCCGGTATTCGCCCGTGCGTTGTTGTACGTCATCCGCACCGGGGCGCAGGCACCCGGGATTTTGCAGGTGTAGTCGTTATCCGCGCCGCAACCGGCCAACAGCGCGCTACCCAGTAGAGCGAGGACTTTCAGCGAGTTGTTCATGGCCGGCCTCCGATGGACTGATTCGGGAGGGAGCCGGCACCCAGCAGGGACTGCCCGCCGGCGATGCGCATCCGCTTGTCGCCGAAGTTGACCACCAGCCCGATGATGAGGTAGTGGGTGCGCGGGTCCATGTACACCGGAGCCGCACTCCCTTTCTCGTCGAGCCGCACGAGGCCGGGCGCCGACTTCGAGGCGGAAGCCCCCAGGAACGGCGTGTTGGGCAACTTCGCGCGGGCGAAGGCGAGGCTTTCCGTCACCTGTGCCGCCGTCACTTTCCGGGGATTTGGGCAAACGGGCCTCGGGGCGTGGTGCTGGACGCAGCCCGCAAGCCCGGCGGCCACCAGCAGCAGGGGAATCTTTCGTTTATTGCATTGCACGAGCGGGCTCCTTATGGATAGTGTGCTTTACCGGAGAAACCAGTTTCACCGGCGTCGTCTTGACGATGTACAGGCTATGGGCGTTGTGCCAGTGGTAGGCGGCGCCCTTGACGATGACCAGCGTCACCTTGCGGCCCGGCGGCACGTCGATGACCGGGAAGATGTTTTTCGCCTGGTTGAGGTAGAACTGGGCCAGCGAATTCATGGCCTGCCCGGCCCCGTTCATGGCGCCCCCCTCCACGGCGGAGGGACCGGAGAACACCTGCCCGGTACCGAAGGAGCCGCTGTACATCTGGCTCTGGCTATTGGCGAACGCCTGTCCGAGTCCCGACGCGAAACCCGCCAGGAGGGACTTCTCGAGCAGGGCGCCGCGCCGCTCCACGAGTTTTCCGCGCAACCCGAATTCGCCGTCGGAATCCGCGACGAAGCCCTTGATGCGCGCCTCCAACACCATCTGGTGCTTGCGGTTGGTGCAGGACAACGTGGCGAGACGGATATCCGCGCGGTGGGCACTGATGGAGCCTGTGGCGCTGCCGATGACGAAGCATCCCGCGATGTCGTAACGCTCATTGTTGGGCAGCACCGCGGCACGCTGGATGCGCATGAGCACGGGTTGCGGATTTCCCTGGGTGGACGTGGCGGTATTGGCCTCGACGCCAGTGAGCAGTACGCCGGGCAGGAAACTTCCCGCGGGGATGTATCCCGCGTACGGATTCTTGACGATGGCTTCCGCCATCCGGGCGCCCGCCTGTGCCGCATTACCGCTATGCGCGGGACTCAGGAAGTAACCCAGACCCGAAGCGTGCGTGGCGGATGGCGCGGCACCCTGGGTGCCGCCCGAAACGCCACCCGGCATGGGCGCCGGCGGGGGCGCCATGAGCTGCGGAGGCGGCGGCGGGGGCGGCAACTGGACGGGAGCCTGTTTGGCGGCCAGCAGCTTCTGTTGCGCGGCGAGTTTCGCGTCCTGGTTTTTGATGAGTTGCTCCAGCGCCTTCTGGTTTTTGTTCACGGCGCCCAGAGACTGCGTCAGCGCGCCCTGGTTGGACTTCATCTGCAGGAGTTCCTGCCGCACCCGGCCAAACTGTTCCTGAGTATGGCGGGCGAACGTAGCGCTGTTGATGCCGTGCGGCGTCAGGGAAATCTGCGTCAACTGCTTGCGCACCGCCGGAGGTTTGGGCGGCGTGGGGGCCAGCATGGACGCCGCGAAGATGATGCCGGCTATGCCGACGCCAAACACCAGTATCCACTTGAGGTTGAGCTTTTTCCCCTTGAGGGTGACGGTGCTGATTTTTACCCGCTTCGGGGTGCCCACGGAAATGCCCGGAATTTTCGGGGACTTCGGCGGCAGGCCGCTGTCCGGAGTCTGATTATCCGCCATGGCCGGCCTCCTCTACAGAAAGCAGGTACGGGCTGGTGCCGGGCGCCACCGTAGTGCCGGTGAGGCTTACGGCGAGAATGCCCGGACCCGAGAATTGCGCGGGGGAGATGTGCGACGTCTGCCGGTCAATGGACACCATCCGCCAGAGAATCATCCAGTATTTCTGGGTGTTTCCCGCCCAGGCGGCCACCGGCACCAGTTTGAGGGCGCCATAGTCCAGGGCGTGACGCGGAGGTACCGCAGCGCTGAACCCCGGCACCACGGCCCGGTGTTCCCATACCGCCTTGACGGCGGGGAGAAACCGGCTGTATGGGTTCCCGGAGACGGCGGGCTTCAGCGGTACCTTTGGCACGTAACGCGGGGCCAGTACATGAATGGTCTTACCGATGGGCAGGGGCTTCGGCAGCAGGTACAGGGTGCGCAGTCCGCCCGCGAATTCCAGGGTGAGCTGCACGGGGTGCCATGCGGCTTCCCTATGGAAGCGCAGCATCAAATCCCTGTCGTGGGTTTTCGGCAAGAACTTGGCGCGGGCCAGATGCGCATCGGGCGGCAGGACGGCGTTCAAGATGGGGGCCGTGGCCTCGATGGTGAGGAAAAAGGTGCTGGCGGGGACATCGTAGATGCGGCCCTGGTAGGCCTTCTCGAAAGCGCGGACGCGCAATACGCGGCGCAACTTCCGGGAAATCCGGTGACGCGGAGCGGGCTCCTCTTGCGCCGGTACCGGCGCGTGTTCCCGCTCCCATACGGCGGCGGCCTCCTGGCGCAGTATCGTCGCCTGACGCGAGGATACCGCCGGGGCGGCGGACACGCTGGAAGCTGTCGGCACAACGCTGGCGGCCGGGGTCGTAGCCAGCGTATCCGGCAGGGCCGCGCCGTACAGCGGATTGGTTTCCGTATTCTTGACGGGTATCCCACCGGCTTCCACGGTTTTCTGGCCCTGGGCGATGGCGGGAGGCACAGATACCCGCACCGTCGCCGGAATACCGGGAGCCGCCGGCGGCGGCACCACCCCCGCCAGAGCGGCTGCGGGGAGCAAAACAACCAGGGCTACAAGGGTTTTACCAATATTATTGGGCATGCAAGAGACTCCTGGGCAAAGTGGTTCCGGGCAGGTAGGCGTGTACCGCCGCAATGGCGAAAATTCCGTTGTCCGCCGCGTAGGACACGACGTACTTCACCCGTTTCCGAAACAGGGTTTCGTGACCCATCTTGCGTATCAGCATTCCCGAGAGCGCCACGGAATCCGGCGGCACGAAGGCCTCGCCCTGGGGGAAGAACATCTCGGTGACGTTGAGGTTCTTGAACCGCTTGGCTTCCTTCATCAGGCGCAGGTTGTAGGTTTGATAGGCTTCCGGGGTGCAGCGGCGCAGGAACGCGCCGAACTGCGGATAAATAGTGTCCGGCTGCCAGATGAGAAGATTCGTCAAGTCGGAACGGGCGAGCAGGGAGAGGTAGCGTTGCGACTGGGTGAGGTTTTCCAGGTTGTAGGGCATGGCGCCGGGAGCCGCCGAAATGTGGTACGGCGTCAGGACGGGGACCGTTTCTCCGGTATTCTCCAGGATGACGAACGCCAGAATGGTGGACACGGCGCCCAGTATCAGGGCGGCGAACTTCCACCCCTCTTTCTTTTCGCGGACATTGCTCAGGGCATCCGCGTGCTTGCCGAAGTTGGGCTTTTTAGGACCGAATCCCAGATTCAAAGTTACCGCTCCTTATGGTTGTACGCGTATTACCGAAGTCGGAAAATTCGGCCTCATTCGATGAGCTCGTTCATGTGCGCGGGCGGAAACCAACGCCGCAGCGTCGCATCCACCTGCAATCCGGAAGCCCATAGAAAGTGCTGGGCGGCCCCGCGTTTGGAACCCCGGCGCAATTTCGCGGCCCCCCACAGCACGGCGACACAGCCCACGGCTCCGAGGGCGAAGAGGTGCATGAACATCCCCGCCATCAGCAGAGACGTGGCGATGGCGAACTCGAGGGGTTCCCAAAAAAGGATGGGAACCACCTTGTCCGCGTGAACGGGTATGCTCCTGCCGATGTGTCCGCTGGTGGTGTTGTCTTGCACGGGTTTTTCCCTTTTACCCCCTTACCGAAAAGCGCAAATTCAGCGTCGCCCCGTATCCCCTCTTGCGCTTGTGCCGCTCGCGGCATATTCGGAAGATTCGCTTCCAAGACGCCCCGGACAAAGAAAAACCCCGGGTTTCCCCGAGGTTTTTCTTTGTGCCTGGAGGCTCTCGCCCTTAGACGAGCACCGCACCGTTACCGGCCAGCTGCTCCAGGATGTCCGGGCCCCAGTGCAGGAACGCGGCGATGGCCACGCCACCCAGCATCGGCAGGGCGGAGTTCTTGGCGACACCGACACCGGCGCCGACGAGGAACGCGGCCACGGCGATACCAACACCCAGGCCGCTATTCGCCCAGCCCACCAAGGTACCCGCGAACGTCGCGAACGGGTCCTGTTGGGTGGCGGCGGAACTGGAGGTGTACGTGGTGGCGGACGCGGAAAGAGGCAAAGCGGCCGCGGCAATGGGGGCTACACGCAGAGAGAGGGAACGAAGTTTGTTACGCATGGGTTTCTCCTATTGTTTTTGTTATTGCGTAGTCGAATCCGCCGCGGCATCGCGCGCACTCGATACGCTCTATACCGGAAACCCAATATTCAGTAACCTGGACAGCGAGTTACTTATCCCCTAATGCGGCGGATTCGGATTGGATGGAAGGCGACAGGGAAACCAGCGGGTTCAATTGCGTCGCGGCAAACGTTTTCGGAAGAAAACCCTCGGCTTTTATCGCGTCCATGACGCTGTCGATGCCGCCAGGAGTTTGCATTTTCGCGTAGGCGCCGGCTTTTATGCCGGAAACCGCCCGGTTTTTGGAAAACTCGCCGTCGTCCAGGGCACGCAGCAGGGGGCGGGCGGATGCGGCGCCGTCCTGGATGAACCGCTCTAGCGCGTAATGCAGGGTGACGGCACCGGAGACTTCCCAGTATCGGGCCGGGGGCATTGGCGCGCAGTGATGATAGGGTACCGTGATTTTCTTGCCGACATCGTTTACCGCGTGCGTCGTACGGATGTCCTGTTGAGGGCAGAGACGCTCGCTGGACACCGTGGTATATACGATGGCCGGTACCGCGTGGACGTTCCACAAGGCGAAAGGCCGGGAATCTATGGTGATGGTGGGCCGGGCGTTCGGGTTTTTCGAGAAGAGCGGGAGAATCTCGTGTTTCAGGAACCACGTCAGCGGGTACGGCTTGTTCGCCAGCACCCCGCGAAAGTCGATGATGGCCCCGGTATATATGGCTTCGGCCGCGTATTCGCGAAGCATCTTTTTCGGCATGGACGAGGACACCAGGATGTAGAGCGTCCCCGTACCCGTGCCATTGATGCCGAGCTGACTCAGGGCCTCGCGCTTTTCGACGCCGGTTTCCGCCGCGGCCTTGTTGCGCTCGCTGTCGATGAAACCGTGCATCTGCGGGGTCAGGACACCGGGAGCGCGACTGCGGGCCAGAGCCTCGCGCGTGAGGCTTCCGTATTTGGACAGGACGGAGGCGGGAATCTGGTTCTGGGTGGTGAGCGCACCCAGGTAGGCGGACGTCGGGGGCGTCGCGGCAAATGCGGGACTCGCGAGGCCGAGTCCCAGGGCGGCGGCGAGCCCCGCTAACCGCTCACCAGTCATATTTCCGCGCCCGGACGAAAGTGAGAACGGTAAACGCGAGGGCCGCCAGCAGTACGCCAAAACCACCGTCATGGAACATCGTGTTGCGGATATCCGCCACCTGCGGGAAAGCCGGTGTGCCCATATGCCGCGTGAACGCCATGGGGATGGGAGCCACCCGCGCCGCGTGAACCTGAGCCGCCGTCGCCACGGGTTCCGGCGCGGCGGGCGCCGGGCTTGCCACCGCGTAACCCGCAGGACGCCCGGCATCCAGCAACAGGCTGTGCAGCGTCGTCGGCGTATTCGGCACCGGGTTGGACACGCCCCGATGCCCCGGTAGCCGGATAACGATTTCCTGGTGCCGGAGCGTCTGCTCGACACTGAGATGATGCCAGGGCGGCTGGGGAAACATCACCGCCATGTTCTTTTGCGGGGTAAACAGGTTGGTCATCCCAAGCTTACCGTAACTCACGGATTCGGCCGACGGGGCTTCCCAGACTGGCCGCCCTTCGGCCCGGAAGAAGCGCCCGACGGGCCGATACCCAGGCTGGCCGCTATCAGGCGGGCGGATTGTGCCGCTTTATCTGCGGCGGCTTCATCCCCGGAAGGCGGGGGCGCGCTACTCCGGGGAGGGGCGTCGGCGATACGCGGCACCCCGCCGCCCGTACCCCGTTCCCGGACGTGTCCGGCCCCCGCGGGCGCATCCCCGTTGCCCGGCGACACCTCCCGCGCCGCGGCATTCGGGGATGGAGCCTCCGCGAAAAGCGGCGCGCCGTCCGGGGGACTTACCACCGTCGGATTTTTACACCTCCCGGAGCCGTCGGCCTCGTCCTCCTCCGCCTTCAAGGCACGGCCGTTTTCCAGCTCCGCCGCTTCCAGAAATTCCCTGGGGATGACGATGCTCTTGGTGTCGATACGCCGCCCCTGGGAGTCGTAGGTTGGACAGAGCGCCATCATGGGAAACGGCGCGTTGCCCTTGAGCCGGTATTGCTCCTCGACGGGGATATTGACGATGAGCACGCCGTTCAGGTTGATATTTCCGGAGCGGACATTCCAGAGCGGCGGGCTGGCTATCATGAGGGGTATGGGTTTACCCTCCTCCGTCCGGGTGCCGGGTTCAGGCAGGGCCTCTACCAGCCAACCCTGCACCCGGAGGGCGTCCACCAGGGCCGCGGTAAGCGGCGACAGTTTTCCGGCCTTGCGGGAGGACTCGATGGCGGCGGCGATGTTTTCCGGCAGGTGGTGGAGCAGCGCATCCCGCAACAGGGGTTCCGAGATATACAGGCGCGCGTTCTTTCGCCAGACACCGGCCTTGGCGCCCTTGGGGGTTTGCGCCGACTGGTAGATGAGCGTCTCCGAAAGCGCGTCGAGGAACGCCGCGGTGAGCAGCTCCGGAAGACTTTCGGCGTGGGCCTCGACGACGGCCTTCTTTTCCTCCGCCGTGGTTTTCCTGTCCGCGCCCTCCAGTAACTCGTGCAGGCGCACGAGACGCTGGGTTTCCAGCTCGTTCAGCAGGGGGGCGCGGGAAAACTTGTGGCTGTAACGCAGGGCGATGAGGGCTATTTTCCTTTCATCGGGCGGTAGTTCCCAGAAACCCGGGAGCCCCGAAAACAGCCGGGCGCTCCATTCGTCGTGCCAGCCGTTACGTCGCCATTCCCCCTTGTCGTTACGCACCCATGCCCGGATTTTTCCCATGTCGTGGGCGGCGCTGAGGAGCGGCAGCAGCGCGTCGCAGCGCGGGTTGCTGTCCCAGGTGGATTCCAGCACGCCCAGGGTATGCTCCAGCAGGGAGTCCGTGTGCCCGGGGCCCACGTACGCATCGGGGTGCGCCGCGATGGCGCTCAGGGTTTCCCGCAATACCCGCTGATGCGGAGCGGGCAGCTCCGCCACGCGGTTTTTCCAGGGACCGAAATCCACCGGCGCGACGGGACCCGCCGTCTCCCAGTCCGGGTGCGGCAGCATCCCCATGGAAACCTCCATGCCGCGCCACGACGTGTCTGGAATTACCCGGCCCTCCACGTCGCGGCGGCGTTTCCAATGTAAGCCGTGCGCAAGAAAGTGTCCCAGAAAGAAGAGCGCGGCGACGACGCCGAGCACGGGGAACATGTAGTGCACGACGACGAACCAGAGCCAGGCCAGCGCGTTCAGCGGAGTAACGGTTACCGCATGGCCGGTAAGCCGCCGCACGGAGTCCGCGATGCGGGCGTCGCTGAATCCCCACCAGAGGAACAGCAGGATAAACCACGTCAGGGTGACGCGGACGAAGGCGCGCAGCAGGCCGTCGCGCATTACGCAACTGCCCTGGGAAGATGGGCTTGAACGTGGGGTACGTGTTCCAGCACTTCCAAGATGGGGACGGGCACGCCGTTGGAGTGGTATCCGCCGTTAGCACTGCGGGTAAACGTGGTTTTTTCAAATGCGGGGTGGTTATACCGGGAATTGCCGAACCACTGGGCCAGTTCCGCGGTGCTCAGCAGATAAAGCTGCCCGGTATTGACGAAGTAATAGGCTAGCCAGCGGGATTGCGTCGTGTGCAGCCACCCCGGCTTTTCCCGTTCCACGTTGGCGCGGGTTTCCAGGTAGAAATTTCCGCTGGTGTGGGTATCCGTCTTGACTTCCACCGGCTCCATGCGTGGAGCGTCCTTGAAGCGAATCCAGAGGAAGTCGATGCCGATGGGCTGAAAGCGTCTATCCGATTCGACGCTGAGAACGGATACGGATTCCGGATGTTTTTCGAGAAAATCCCGGGTGGCGGCTACTCCCAGGGCACCGACGCGGGAGCAGCCGAGAAAGTTATAGGACGAGGGCAAACTCCCTCCCGGTCACCTCGTCGTGGATGCGGATGCGCAGGGTTTCAATGCCTCGGGAGAACCGGTAGGCGGCGTTGTCCAAATGCAGCCGCGCGAAATTCACCATCTGTCGGCGATTGCGAATGGGTTCCCGCGTCTGCGCCGTATACGTGCCCGCCTTCGCAGGACGGGTCGGGGTGGCCTCCATGTCCACCCGCAACAGAAAACCGCTTTCCAGGATGCCGTCCTCCTGGGCTTCGTCGATACAGCGCAAAACATCGAGGGCCAGGGTATCCATGTGCTGCGTTTCGGCGAGGAGATATTCTCTCATGTCGAGTCTTCCTTTTTGTGGTTGGTGGGAGTATTACCGTAAACCGGCAATTCATCCGGGATATCCGGTAAACTGGTTTAGCGGAAACGACTTAACCTATTTTCTGAAAACCGGAGCGCGCTGGAGCGAAACCTGTTCCGACATCTCTGCGCCCTCCGCACCAGCCCATCAGGGCCGGATGCAGCACTGCTGGGCATTCCAGATAAGGTAGGCTCCGGACTCGAACAGTGGATAGTTTTCCGGGGGGAAGTATCCCCATTCGATGGGCGGCATCCCGATATTGACGGGCAGCCCGTACGTGGGCAGCGGGAAAATGGGGTCCACCCGAAACTGGGATTTCATCCAGATGGGGTTGGGGACGGAGAAACAGATGGCCTGCGGGCCGATGGTGTCCCACAACGCCCCCGCACGGGCTTCCATGAACAGGAAGTGGGACAGCACCAGGGTATTGGCCTGCTGGTCCGAAGACGCGTCGTTGGCGGAAGCCGAGAATGGGTATACGCTGCCCCAGGTACCCGCGCACCAGAAGAGCGCGTCGATGGGAAAACCGAAAGACGAGGACAAGTCGTCCGCCATGCAGGCGGCCTGCAGGGGGAAACTGTCGAATATTGCGGACTCCGGGGACATGAAGTCCGCCCAGGTGTCGTTCTGCCAAACGGGGTCCGGCTCCGTGACGAAAGCGAGGTTGTATCCCGTGGACGTGTTCATGCAGACCATGGAGGACACCAGGTTGATGAGCTCGAACAGCGGGTACACGTACCAGTGCACCTGCAGGGACTGTTCGGAAGTGGCGCGGCCTTTGGCGGAACCCGTCGCGTCCACGTCGCCGTTGCCGGCACCCATCTCGCTAGTGAACGGCGCACCAAAAGCGTCGATGCCGCCCAAGGTGGGCATGCACCCGGGGACGCGTACCAGCTCCGCGATATACAGGGGTTCCCAGAAGGTGACGCCGATGCCGGGCACCGTGATGAACGGCGGGAAGTTTATCGGGCACTCACAAATGGGCGGCTCGTGAATCATCGGCGAGTCCACGCCACCGCCCAGAGAGATACCCATAATGACGATGGGAAACAAATCTTCCCAGTTCGTCATCAGGAGCGGGTTGTAAAAAGTGCCTGTGCATACCGGCCCCAGCCCAGCGGCATCCGCTTGCAGCGGCATAAAAGCGATAATGACGGCCAGGGACAGCCGGGTGGCGTATTTCCAGAGGTGTCGTAAAAATTTCAGCATCAATTTCTCCCCGTTCTGGCCGCTTTCTTCAGGGCTTTTTTTGCGTAAATGTCGGCACTGCCGCCGTTGGGTATCGGGTTTCCCTTGCGGCGTATATTCCAGATGGATTGTTTCCCGTGCAGGGTTTCCGGCAACCGGGGGCCGACGCGCACCTGGTTTTTCCCCGTCAGCCCATACCAGGCCGCGTGGATTTCCGTTCCGGCCTGGTGCGGTTTCAGGTGATGCGGGCCGAAGTACGTCACCGCCATGTCGTAACGGTACGGGCCGCGCCCGGTACCCAGCAGCGCAGGGGTTTCCGTAATGCGGAAACGCTCCAGGATGGTGGGATACGCGTAAAACATGGGGCGCCCTATGTCCTTGGCGAGCTTGGGGATGTTGCCGCCGAGCGCCACGGGCAGGATGAAATAGGGGTACGCCTTGAGCGCGGCCAGCATGAAGCGCGTCTGCGCTTTCGAGTTTTCATTGAAAAACAGCATGCGGGTGACGGGTTCCAGGCCACGGCGCAGGGGGTTGACGTGCATCCCCTTGGGGTACACGACGCGCCACTGGTACCCTTCAGCGGTATCCACGGGGGCCGAGATGTTGTGCCGGAGAATGACGCCGGGACTGGCGTATGCGGTATAGGTGCTTCGCGCCGCGGGTAGCGGCTGCTGCGGGAAGTGGTGAACGTCCCACTTCGCTTTCCGCTGGAGTTTATGGTCCACGGCCTTCCAGTTCATTTTGGCGGCGTGCTGGACCACGAGTTTCAGGAAGGACTCCTCCTTGATGGGAAAGGTTTTCCCCTCCACCCCCAGGTTATGGGCCGCCGCCGGCAGGGGGACGCAGAGCATCCCGGCCAGCGCCAGCCCGGCAACGCATCCGCGGTTGCGCATCACTCCCCCAGGTCTACCCGGATATGGATGAGCCTGGTCCCGGGCACCACCCGCACCTGGAGCCAGGGCTGCCGGTGCAGCTTGTGCAGCACGACGGCGGCGGGTGCCGGCTTGTTCCAGGGCATCCCCATATCGTGCAGGGCCACAGGTACGCCGGTGACTTCCACCCGGTAACCGGTGGCCCTGCCTACCTGCGCCGCGACATCCCGCAAATCCCCGGGATGCACCACCAGGGTTGCCCACAACGCCTTGTCCGTTTTCAGGGCCGCGAAGAAACTGTGGGCCGGGACGCGCAGGACGGTGTTCTGAACGAGGGGAAGCGGGTGCGCGGACAAGTCCGGCAACACCGGACCGGGGGCCTCGACGGGGATGATGCGCATCTCCACACTTTGCGGAGACAGCCGGGTGACGACGACTTTGGATTCCCGCAACCCGGGCCGACAATTTTGCGGCAGGACCGACGGCGCGCACTGGGCACCCGCAGGGACCCCCTTGCCGCTATAAGCGGCGTGACTGCCCAGCATCCGCAGGAAACCGGCCGCCGCTTTGGCGCGATGGGTGGACAGGTTCTGGTTGTACGCGGCGGTACCCGGAGGAGAGGCGTAACCCGTGACGCGGTAATCCCCGATGGGTAGCGCATACAGTTTCGCCATGTCGGAACCCGAGAGTTTCCAGCGGTTGAAGCCGTAATGCAGCACCAGAGGGTGCTTCGGCGTAGGCAGTCTCGGATTGCGGGGCGCCTCCAGCGCGAAGGTGCGGGCGTTGACGCGGTGCAGAGGGACGGCACGGGGTTTCGGCAGCCGGGTCACCGGCAGCCCCGGCACGACGTAGTCGGTGGAGGCGGAAATGTGGATACCCGCGTCACAGTGGGCGGGCGTCTCGATGATTTGTGGAGTCAGCAGCATTTTGGATAAGTCTCCCGGGTTTTAGGTCCTTTACAGCATTGCGGGAATTCGCCCCGGTGAGAGCGAATTCCCGTATTCCGGTAAACGGAGCCTGCCGGGAAACTCGTTGGCGCGGGGTATTCGCCTCTGGATGGGATACCGGAATTGGGGCTCGTCATGATTGTTTTACTACTTGTTTTTCTGCTATTTTACGGACTCTACCGCGCAAGCCGAGGACGTCGAGTGCCCCGTTTCGACCTGAGTCAGTGGTGGTTCTCCATGTTTGGACTCCCGTCCACCCAAAATGGCGACATAGCCACCTGGAACCGGAAAGCCGCGGATTACATGCAACGGGTGTACAGCGACGTGTCCCACAGCAAGCAGACGCGGACGAGGTTCCGCCTCAGCCTCATCTGGTGCCTGGCGGCTTACGCAATACTCGTCCAGACCTCGTGGCAGGCTTGGGATAACCTCCCGGTCCAACCGAACCTCTGGCTGTTTTTCACGTTTCTCGGGGCCCTGGTGCTGGACGCGGCGCTCATCTTCCTCGTCGTGCGCCACCGAAGAAAACAGGACGGAAGCGCCTGGTTGGGAAACAACTCCAAAACGTACCTGAAAAAACACTTTCAGAGAACGGATGTCCAACAAATTCAGGCAGTCTTCGAGAAGGCGGGCAGTCCTGAGTTGCCGTTTTGGTGGATACAGAATTCCTCCGGCGCGATGTTGCGCGGAGTGGGTAAAATACTGATTATCGGCGCCCCGGCCCTTTTTGCCTTCGCTGTAGGCATAGCCACGCTCACGCAATATCGGGTGTCCTTCGGAGCGCTGCCGACACTGGCCTTTAACGGCTTCGAATTTCTTCTGCTGTGGCTGATTCCATTACTCTCCCTGCAATCCGCGGCCACGTGGAGCGGGTTCACCGACGACGCGCCCTCCTTCGCCTTGGGTGTGCTGTATCGGGATATCCGGGTACTTACAAGAACGGACTGGCGGTGAGCCAGTCCGAAATTTGTAGCGGCTTTCGGACTACCAGTGCATCAGGTGATGAAACTCCGAGAGAAAGGTCTCCGAGGATTCCTTGAGTTCCTCCAACCAGTGACGGCGGTTTTCTCCCGGAGTATGCCACTCCAGCTTGTCCGGTTCCTCGTCGTCCACAACGAGAACCACCGCTCCGGAACCGGCTTCGGCTTCGGCGGTTTTCGTACACCAGGTGGTGAGGGACGCCAGCTCCGCGTCATCGAGCGCGCCATGGAAGCGGACGTGGGCGGAATCGGGATGGGTTTCCAGTTTGCCGCCGTGCGCGGTGAGGAATTCGATATCGGCGAGAATGTTTTCTTGAGGTTGATGCAGGAACGCCTGCAAGGTGACGCGATGGGACATCAAAAGCTCCTTGAGTTGGGTGGCGGCTAGTCGCCTGCCCTTATTACCGGAGAGCGGAAATTGGGCTAAAATGGGCAGGTGCCTGGGGCGCTGAGGTTGTGCCGCTTGCGCGGGGCCGCCGTTTCCGTAACGGGCACGCTCAGCACTCAGCGCGTGGCCCCGCGCAAGTTCCAGCGCGGCCTTCAGGCACGGGGAGGTCCAGCGGCACTCCTGTGTGAATCCCCGTCGCTAAGCGCAGCGCGGCTGTAGCGTCGGCTTGTTTGTGGCAACGCTCCCCTGATACCATTGTGAAATCCTAGTCTGCCGCGTCAGGAATAACGCCATGGCCACGAAACCGTGCAAAGAATGCGGAGCCCCTCTGAGCACAAGTATCGACAAACACTCGCCATGTCCGCGGTGCGGGAATCCGGACCCCCTCAACAAGCACCGGGATGAGGTTCTCGGCGTACTGTTTCTTCTGGCGGTAATCGCTCTGGTTGCCTGGTGGCATTTCGGTCACCCGCTCTAACGCTTTGTCCAGTATTACGGCGAGGATGCCAAGGTCTCGCCTATCCTTATTCAGTCCGCCCACCCTTGGGCCGAGCTCCAGGGGCGTCAGCAGGAAACTCAAGCCCAGGTCCGGGTGCATGATACCGGTTACATGCCACCTCCTGGACAAGAACCGCCTATCCCCCAAGGCCCAGACAAAGGCATCGACCCACTCCGCAACCTGCGGCTCGCTGTGAAAATAAAGATACGGTTCGCGGCGCAGCCACCGCACCCGCCCGTGGCCCTGGCACGAGGCCAGGCAGTGGATGGAATAATGCCCGTGGACGTTTAACACCAAATCCTTTACGCCGGCTTCCAGCACTTGTGACCGCAATACCGGATTTTCCACGCAGGGAGTGCGAACCCGCTGGGCTGCCTCGCCACCGCGCTTACCATCCAGCGCGGCGGGCTGGTAATCCCGCAACTCCATGGCACCTCCCCTTATTTCGACGACGGCGTCGTGTCGGCTTGTTTGTGGCAACGCTCCCCCGACACCCTCATTATTTCGGCGTTTCCGTGCGGGTAATCAGGTTTTCCACGCTCATATTGATGGCCTCGGCGTCGTGGTTGCCGGAAACGTCCCGCTGCACGGTACCCGCCAGAGCGTACACGTCGGCGTCCAGCACCAGAAACGCCGGCACTTTGCGGCTCTTCAGATAGTGGAACAGCGCCAGCGCCTTTTCCCACTGGTATTTCGTGAGCGGGCTGTATGTCACCTTGCGCAGCCTGGAAATGGGGGGCAACCCCGGCATATAGTTGGACAGCCAGGCGTCTATGCCGGCTACGGAATCCAGCGCGGCGCCCTTGGTGTAGCCCGTATACAGATAACGCGCGGCCTTGTCCGCCACCGCGTCCCCGGCGATGTCGTCGAGGGCGTACCAGAAACGCACGGAAATGGCGGGTTCCTTGTCCAGCACGGGGCCCACGGGCGCCATCCGGTACAGGCCCCCCGTCGCCAGCACCCGCTTGCGCAACCCCGGTACATAGGCGTCCATGTGCCGGCAGTGCGGGCAGGTGAAGTTGACGAGTTCCACCACGTCCAGCGGCACCGGGGCGGGTGGCGCCGGGGATGCCCAGGCCAGCGGAGACGCCAGCAACAGGGAGAGCAGTAGCCGCCTCATCCACCGCTCCCCGGCGCGCCCTGGTTGACGATGCCGATGCCGTCCTGTACCGGATTGACGGATTCCGTCCCCGGATAGCGGGCCTGCGTACGATACCGGGCGGTTTTGGGGGTTTGCGGGACGACGCCCGCCCGCTCCTCTTCCCGGCGTTTCTTCTCGTACGCCTTGTACTTGCTTTCGAAAAAGAGCCGCCAGCCGATGTATTCGCAGGAATAGTGCATGTGCTGAAACGCCTTCTGCGTATCCGCCTCGGTGTGTTTGTCGATAACGGCGCTCGTGGATACGGAAACGTTGCCGAGCCAGTTCACCGGGGCGCAGAAATTCTTGACGGCGCCATACCCCTGCTCCGTGCGCAGGCCGAAGGCGACGAATCCGAGAAAGAAGATGCCCAGGATGATGAAAACGTATTCGAATATTTTCAAGGTGACTCCTTCAGGGGACGGCGCAAGCCGCCCCCTGGGTGTTATTCCGAGTGGGCGTCAATCCACTCGGAAAGACGAATCTTGCTGTCCAGGATGTCCTCCGGAATATCCTCCCCCAGTCCTTCGGCGAGACTGTGGGCGAAATCGACCTGCTTATCCGTGGGCGGTACCTGTACGGCGTATTCGTCGATGAACGCGCGGCAGGCGTCGAAAGAGGTTTCCACGTCTTCCGGTAAATCCATGTCCAGGGCGTCCGCGATGCGGCTGGCGTAATCCAGCATTTTCTCGGTTGGGCTGCTGCGCTTCTTGGCGGTGTCCTGCTTGCTGGAGGCGCCACGCGTGGTGCCGCGGGAAGCCGCATGCTGGGGACTGCGGGAACGGGTATTCGAAGGCATAGGTTTTCCTTTCAGGTTGATGTCCGGGCCATCCGGAGCATCCTTATTACCGAAAACGGAAAATTCACTCTCGGGACGTGTCCCATTTCCAGTTGTACCGCCCTTCGGCGGTGAAGCTTGATAGCGGGATATCGCAAAGTCCGGCATCCCACGCTTGTGCCGCGAGCGGCGAAGCTGGAGCCCGGATACGGGGTAACGGTGAGTCCTCCGCTTGTGCCGCTGAAGCGGCGAAGCTACGAATGGGACTCTCGTAACACCGAATACTCCGCTTTCACCGACGCACGTCGGTGCAACTTGCAGGACGAGAAACGTGAACCACCCTGGAGTAACCTCCGATATCCGATATCCGGTAACTCCTCTGCGGCAATTTGTCCGCGTGTTCACCGGCTCCAAAATCACGGGAATCCGTGTTGTCATCCCGATGCCAATCCGTAATGAATCGCCAATACGCCTGCTCCTCTTCCGACTGCGGACGCGGCGGATACCTGTCCTCGGGCAGGTGGAGGTATTCCGGGAGCTTAGGATGGTTCAGGAAATCCAGGAGTGCTTGCGTGTATTCTTCGTGGGTAAATGGCTTGTCTTCGGGGCGCGGGGCGCCGAAAGTCAGTAGATGGTCGAATTCGTCCGAAAACTTTCTTCCTGGATAAATGTCCGGCCAATGTTCCTGCTCCCATTTCCGGCTCCACTGGTTAAATGCCCTCTGGGTAACGATAACGCAAGTTCCGTTCAGTATACCGATATCCTCTACCGGAGCGGGTTCCCCATATTGAGACTCCAACGTAACGTGCCGACGTGTCGGTATCCAGCGTTCATCGACTTGGATTCGAGACTTAATCTCCTGCAAAAGTGAAAACTCACCTTCCTTTACCGGAACCCCAAAATTTGCACACAAAAAACCCCGCCGAAGCGGGGTTTGCGGATTTCGCAGCCTACCCGGTTTATTCCTCGTCGGCGGCGGCGAGGCCGTACACCGCGAGGAAGTCCGCCAGACCCTTCTGGTAACCGGCGCCCACGGCCTTGAAATGCCAGTGACCGTCTTCCTTGACGAAGGAGCCCATTTGCACCGCGGTGGCGTTGCTGTCCTCGTCGGTGAGCTTGAACTCGGCGATGACCTCACCGGAATCCGGGTTGACGATGTGCGCGGTGCAGTGACTAAACTGGCCGAAGTGGTGACCGCGCTTCAGGCCCTCGTAAATCTCGACGATGCTGGACACCTCGTCGATGCCGAGCGTGCTCTTGTCCAGCGCGTCAAAGTCCACCAGCATCTTGTCGTCGCCCAGGGAACCGCCGTCCTTTTCGTGGATAACGCCACCGTCGGGCGCGCGCAGGTTGTTGTAGAACACGAAACACTCGTCCTGCGGGCTTGCGGCCTTGCCGGACGCGTGCGACACCTCGAACGCGCAGACGTTGATGTCGTATTCGTGTTTCGCGGAGCCCGTAGCGGGATGCGGGTCAAACGTGACTTCGATGACGGCCTTCGTCAGACCGTGGTCCTTGGAGAGGTTGATGCCCTGTCCTTTGGAGAGTTGTATTGGCATAGGTGTTTCCTTTTATCCGCCGCAAGAAGTGCCGCGGAGCCGGTGGCGGGTACCGGCTCCGCGGAAAACATCAGAGAGTGCGCAGCCAGGTCACCAGTTTCGGGCTAACGAGTTGCGCGTAGAGCTGGGTATCGTCGATGCGTATCCCGTCTTCCAGGTGGACGAATTCCGCATCCGTTTCGCGGGACAGCTCCTCCAGAAACCGGGAGTCGTGCGCGAGTCCCACGAACGAGAAAAAGATGGGTAACCCGTTTGCGGCGTGTACCGCCTGGCGGGTTTCCGGCTTGTCCTCGTTGTCCCCGTCGGTGAGGAACAGCACCAGAAGGGGCTGGCGTCCCGTGGCGTCCACCTGCACCGGTGCCGGAGGGGGCGTCTCATGGCGGCGATGAAACAAACCACCCAGGAGACCGCCGCCGTGGTGGGCGAGCCGCTGGACGTGGTCCGCCGCGGACTCCGGCGAGTGCAGATGCGTCAAATCCTGGAAATAGTGCTGGTACAGCAGATGCAGGGGCGGCGCATAGCTGGTGGAGCCCCACTTGTGCACGCCGCCGTCGCCGAGGATGTGCGCCTGCACGTAATCCTCGTAGTTTTCCGGTGTGGCCGGGTACCGGCACTGGGAAGCGCGGTGGTCAAAGGTGAATACGTCGAGCCGGTGCGACTTGTCCATGTGCATGGCAAGGGCCAGCAAATGGGTTACCGCTTTCTGGACGTGGCCGTCGTGGTATTCCCGGGACATGGAACCGGAGGTATCCAGGCAGAGGGCGACACGCATGGCGGGCAGCGCCGCGGCATCTATGCCATGTTTCTGGAGATGGATGCCCGCGGTTTCATGGGCTTTCTGGAGTGCGATGGTCATGGATTTATTTCCTCGTGTCGGGTGTGTGCCGGGTACTTACCGAAGTTTCGAAATTCGGCGTTTGCTCGGCTTGGGGGCAGCCGCTGCGCAGGGCGTTTCCCGCTACGATGTCCTCCAGCCTGTCCGCTAGCTCCAGAATCCGCTCCCCGGATACTAGAGACAGGGTGCCCGTTCGTTGCAGGGCGCAGAGGTATGCCGTCAGCGCCTCGGTTTCCTCCGGGGATAGCCGGTTTCCCGCCGTCTGGATACGTGTCAACGCCTCCAGGAACTGGCGTCCGGGCAGCGGCAGGGAGTCCCGGAACTCCAATGTTTCGGTATTATCCGAACCCGCGAACAGGACGCTGAGGCTCCCCACCACGCCAAACAGACCGGCGAACCCCGCCAACGCGCTGGCCACCACGAAAACTCCCGCCATAGCGCTGTTCGGTGAATACGAGCCGAAGCACGCCAGCCCGATATAGAAAAAAGCGCAGACGCTGGCTGCCAGCACAATCCAGGCGGTAATCCGAGTCTCCTGGTAACGTGCCCGTTGCCGACGGCGCCAGTCCTTCTCGAAACTGCCTGTGCTCGACGCGTGAGGTATGTGCAGGGAAACTCCCGCGACCTTGGGAGTCTCCTCTTGGGTATACTCGTACATTTGCTGCTCCTTGTGAGTTGGTTACCCAGCCATTACCGAAAGCGGAGAATTCGGCATTACACGAGTCCCCGCTTTCGGTAATCAGCCTCCTCCCGCCGCGAGGTAACCCCGGTCTTCAGGCCTGGGGCGGAGCGCGGCTATATGCGGTTGAACGACGATGCCGGCATTCCGGAGCAACCGGCGGCTTTGGCGAATAGGGGTAGTCCTCCGCTCCCGGTTTGGGGTATACAGGTTCCGGCTTCCGCCCTGTAGTCCGCGCACCACGAAGGTTTCCCCGTCCCGCTCCCAGGTATCCCCGCCCGCCGCGGGGGCGGTGCGCCGGTCCGGCGCATACAGGCGGATGGCCCGGCGCACCTGGAGTCTGCCCACGCCGGTGGGGTGCCCGGCGCGAAACTCCGCCAGGGCGTCCTCCTTCTGGTCCGTGCGTTTGCGCCGATTCCGCGCCACCAGCTGCCCGTCGAGGGTGTACAGCCTATCCCGCTGGGCATGGATGCGCTGGCGGCGCTGACGGCGAAACTGCTCCGCCGTCACCTCGAAAGCGGCGCCGGTATTCGCGTCGCGGGCGGCCGCGGCCACCACCGCGACGGCCACCGCGTCGGCCGCATGGGTTTTCGGGAGACCCAGCGCCCGGCGGGCCGCCACGCCGTCTTTCACGGAGACGTGCCGCCAGTCCGGCTGACGCTTTCGCAGGACGCCGCAGAGCGCGTTGGTGACGGCCGCCGCGCGGTACTCGACCTCCGGGGTGATGGGCAGGTCCAGGAGTCCCGCATGCACGTCCGCGTGACACTCGGCACAGAGGGTGACGAGATTCTGGACCCGGTTACTTCCGTTTCGGCGGCGCGTACGCAGGTGGTGGGCGTGCAGGCCGCTTTGACTCCCGCAGACGACGCAACCGCCGTCGCGGCCGATGGCGGCGCTTCGGGGGGACCCGTCCTGCCGGCCCACCGGAGACACGCGGTACAGCCCTCCCCGGGAGGGTGTCCCGTATGCCAGCGCCCGCAAGTCGAAACGCGCGGACTCCACGGCGGTTTCCGTCTGCCACTCCGGTAGCGGCGCCCACTGGCGCAGCTTCGCCACCAGGTTCTCATGGGTCTGAACGGCGTGCCGCACCGTGGCGGACGGGCGCTTGCCCCGGCTCTCCCATCGCGGCACGCGAAACTTCGCGCGCCCGTATTTGCGCAGCGCCTTCTCCCGGCGGCGGTACCGGCGGTTTCCGCGGTACATCCGGCGCTCGTCCATCAGCCCCCGGATATCCGCCGTCCGGCTGTCCAGCTGCCCCCATACCCAGACTTTCAGGGTACCGTCCCGCAATAACTCGGACACCGCGAATCCGATGTGCCGATATCCCGGGTCCAGGCTGATGATGAAACGCCGCCGCACCGTCCGGGCGGCGTCGAAGACTTGCCCACTGAGCACGACGACGGGCGGACGCCCATACCGGGCGCCTCCGATAAGCCGCGCCCGCCGGAGACGCAGCATCTTCGACACCCACGCCGCCTTGCGCGTCGGGTGCCCAGGCTTTCCTTTGCTGTCGATAACGAAATAATACAACGGTGTTTCCTTTCCCCTCGCGGGGGGGGTATCCCCTATGATTGGGGGACTTCTGCGTTTCCCTGGGGTGGGCGGAACCGCGCGGCCATCGCGGCGGGGGATTTCACCCCGGTCTCGCCGAACTGGGAAAATCCGGCAGCGTCAGTTCCATGGTTCCGTCCGTTCCCCTGTTCAACCCCGCAAACCAACAGGTTTGCGCCGGCGAGAGTTTGGCGACTCCCGCAAGCCCCCGGATTCATCCGTGGGGTGGTTGACGGGTGTGTCCTCCGGTAATAGGGCGCTCAGGTGCGCCGTACCCCCCTTACCGAAGTTCCGAAATTCGGCGTGTTAGTCGAGCAAGTCGTGTCCCCAGCCGCGTTCCCCGCTAACGGCGAGCGCCACCAGAAACAGCCAGCCGACGACGGTCCAGCCGAAGAGGATGTTGAGGCCGAGATACAGCCACTTGCGGGGATTGCCGGTTATCAGCGCCAGCCAGAACGGCAGGAAAAACAGCAGGAACAGGAGCGCGGCGCCCCCGAACAGCACCCACTCGAATCCCCCGGACGAGTTGAGCAGCCAGTGCATCAACGCCCCACCCGCGCGAGTTCCAGGGCCGGCAGCGTCAGCGTGGTGAATTCCTCGAGCTTCTCGCGCGCCGTTTTCGCCTGAAAACCGAGTTGCTCCGCACTCTTTTGCGCCAGGGCCAGCATCTGGACGGATGCCGCCAGCACGTCGCGACGGCGTCCCAGTTCCCGTACCGGCGGGCAGTCGCTGGTGTTCTCCACGAGGACACTCGCCGCCGCGAGAGACGCCAGAAGCTTCTCCTCCGTCTGAGCGGCCCGCTCCGCCAGCGCGCCCGCGCGGTTTTCCCGGCGCTGGCATTCCAGCAGCAGCAGCCGGGCGCGGGCCGCCCAGTCGAAATGCGGGTGCGTCAACTCCCGCGACATCGAAGTGAGGCCAGCCAGGAAACCGTGTCTCGCCTGCGGATGCGCCGCCTGTAGCCCGGTAGCGAGGAAATCCCCCACCTCCAGAGCGGCCAACGCGTCCGACTCGGTTTTCAGCGTCTCCACCAGCAGCGGGACTTCCCCAAGCACCTCGCTTCCGAACTGCGCCGCAGCGGCGCTTAGCGGCAACAGGGACGCCAGCAAATTGCGCGTCATCCGCCGCCGAACATCCGGCATAGCGGGCAGTTTTTCCAGGTAGCGATGCAATTCCGGGGTTTCGTCCAGGGCGGCCACCGAGACGGTTACCGGGGCTTGTGGCGGCATCGCGAGGTTTTCAGCGGGAAGGGCCGCCGCCGTGGCGGGTACCGATGGGCGTACGGGCGGCGCCGAGAGGGCTTGTACCGGTAGCGCCGCGACTTCGATGGGAGCGCGGGATTTTGGAGGTGGCGGAGGCGCGGCAAGACACTCCACCGGCATGAGGGGCTCCGCGGCACGCGGTTGTGCCGCAGGCGGGGGCTCCGCCGTAAACAGGGGTTGCGCCGCTTGCGGCGAAGCTGCGGCTGGGACATCCGCGAAAAGCGGCGTCCCGGCGGCGGGGATGGGTGCGAAAAGCGGTTGCGGGTTCACGGGCGGCTCCGGGCGTGGCGGTTTGCGACGCTTACCGAAGCCCGCGAATTCATCCCCGGAAAAGTGAATTTCGCGAGTGCGGTAACCGTTCGCGGGAGGCCTCCGTCTCCCCCGTTGCGGGATGTCCGGCCCCAGGGCCGGCACGACGAGACGCCGGGTACGAAAGTCCCAAATCAGGCTGAAATCAACCGGAAATCAGCCCGCCTCGAAAAATTCCCTTTCCCATCCGCAACTTGCTCAGCTCATCAGCTCCATCAGCTTTCCCTACCCCTGCGCAGGCGCACGCGCGCGCCCGCGCGTAAGTTAATATATGCAAAATGCCGATACCAAAATTTCCCCAAAATATTCCACCAGAAATGAAACCGATAAAGTAGCTGAGTAGCTGATGAGCTGATTATCTCTTTGATAAAAAATAAATATTAGTAATAATCAAGCTGATTCAAGCTGATTGAAGAAAAGAGTTCTCTTTATAAAATATAATAGAATCAAGGAAATCAAGAAATCAGATAGAATCAGTCTAAAAGAGAAATCCGAAGGAAAACCCGGGTTTTTAGGATTTTTCAGGGTGGAATGGGTTTCATTCGCACTCAGAGACCCGGCGGCACCCCGCTTGTGCCGCGAGCGGCGAAGCTGGTAAGTGGACCCTCGTAACGTCGAATATTCCGCTTTCGGCGGAAAATTTCCTTAGTGGAGGGGGGTGTTGGAGTAATAATAAAAACACTTTAGCTAAAGTGTTTTTATTCGGGTGTCCGCTTTTCCGGATACGCCCCGCGTCTCCCGGAGCCGGAGCGCCCGGCGGCGTCTCTTCCGGGGATTTCCCGGTAACCGCCGGAATCCGCGGGGTTTCCCCCGTTTGCGGGCGGGCGCGGGACATTTAGGATAAGGGGGTCCGGTAATGGCCGCCTCGCGGGAAACGCGCGTTATACGCAGATACGCCATTACCCGGTAAACCGCGCGCGTGTATATACTAGATTACCCGTTTACTCGTATAACGCGCGTCATCGCGAGGCAAGGTTTTCTTTGGCGTTCCCCACAGGGCCGCGCCGAATTTCGGATTTGCTGTAACCCCGTCAAGAAGCCGCCGCCACGAAAGGAGAATTCACCATGCGTTATTGTTACCAGAAATCCCCCGAGCCTTCCTCTTGGACGCTGTTCTGGCGCATCTTGCAGGTGGGTTCTGGAGGGTACCTCAGCGAATTTTACGCGGGCGTTGGCTGTTCGATATTTTGTGGTTTCCTGGTGGGGATACTATCTCTTGACCTGTTAATTCCATATACGGGAAGCCACTAACCATGAGTACCGAGTTGCAGCGCCGGTTACAGCGAGTCTACGATAACGCAGATTACTCCCGTTACAGAGGTTCAACCGCCTGTGAGCGGTTTACGCTACGGGTGCTTCTGGCTATTTTTGAGTTGACCTGGTTATCCATTGTTGGTTTATATTGTTTCAGCGTTTCCAGTCTGACGCTATTTGCTACGGCGGCGGGGATAGAGCTACTTATTCTAGGAACCTTTTACGCCGCGCTAGAATCTTGTTTCTAAAATCAAGGCCTCTCGGTTTTGGTTTTTGATTCATGGGTTGGACTCATATCCAGCACAAACCGCTTGGTCTGCATATCGCCATGCCATAGAAATCTGTTAGCGGACGTGTAGCAGGCCCAGTAACTTGTTCCACCGCGACTGTAGTTGACCACCAGGTAGTCAGCGGTGGTTGTGGATGACCTGGATGCCGTATCCCCGCATAATGATTTTCGAATTGCGAACGTCGGCGGGACATCGACTCGCTCATTCAGAGCGCCTAAAATATAATTCTGCATTTCACCGGAATGCATGGAATAGATAATCCCCAGTACCGATACGCTGAGCGGCACTGCGACAGCAGATGCTGCCCGCCAGCGGCCCCTCAAGCTGCTACCCGTGCCCTGGGGAGAGGGAGAAACCCCGTAGTAATGGGTACCCGCCAAACTTACGATTGGAGCGGCCTGGTAATAGTACCAAGAAAGGCTCGTGGCGGAGATTAAATAATCAATTAAAAAAATAGCCAACCACGAATTGAACGGGTACAGGCCGCGTTTTGGTAGCCCGTCGTATATCCAAGTTAAGACATGGACAAGGGGAATAGAGAAGGATACCAAACACATAAATACATAATACATGAAAAAGAGCCCCCGAAGCACCCAGGCAACAATACGGCTGTCAACTGCGCCACTCTTCTTTGTCGGGTGGGGGTTGGAGGTCCATGGAAACAGCCAAAAAGTGGTGAGAAATATAAAACCGCCCGTCCAATACTCGTTTTGTGCAGGGAATAAGTACGTGAGCATATAACACAACCCCGCCAAAACTGCCGACCACCATCCAAATTGGCACAGGCTCTCACCTGTAAAACTGGCAAACTCCCGGTTTTTGTCGTAAACAAACACGCTGGCGGGAAGCAAAAACACCAAGGCAAGCAGTATGAAGAGCATCAAGGCATAGCTCTCCTCAAAGTTTCCCCATATCGCCGGAAACAGCGTCGGGAATCCTAGTTCGGTAGTCAGGGTTTTCGCAACCAGTGTGGTTATAAGTACCCCCACGCCACCGACCACCGCAACCATCAGCGTGGGGAGCCAGCTATGCCATGATGCCAGCAGGTTCCGCAGGGCGCTGGGCGCCGGCTCGCCATGTGTCGGCTGGGGCATCCCGGATTCCTTTTCGCTTCAACTCGGTGGGCGTAGCTTGCCGAATTCCGCATCTGGTTGCAACCTGCCCGCCGAATCTCTGAACTTCGGTAACAGGACCATCGCCACCATCAAGATAGAGGAGTAACCCATCGTGTATTTTCTGGGCATCGCCACCGTTTCGCAGTATAACCGGGCCGTCGTATTCCGTTTGGGGCGGTATGTCCGCACCCTGGAACCAGGCCTGAACTTATACATCCCTGTGCTGGAGTCCCTGCGGTACGTAGACATGCGCACCATCACCAGCACCTTAAACGCGCTGGAGGCCGTCACCAAGGACAGCGTACCCATCAAGATTTCCACCGTCGTTTGGTTCCGCATCATCGACGCCGAGAAGTCCATCATTCGCGTGGACAACGTCTTCCGGGCCATCGAATCCCTTGCTCCCGCCGTGCTGCGTTCCGTCATCGGGGGATATTCCCTGGAAGCGGTGCTACATTCCTCCGCCGAAATCTCCGAAACCCTGCGCAACCGCGTCGAGGAAACCGTCGGCGAATGGGGCGTGGATGTCTCCCGCATCGAGATGACCTCGGTGGATATCCCCGAGGAACTGCATCGAGCCATCGCCGCCGAAGCAGAAGCGGACAGGGAGCGGAAGGCCCGCATCATCAAGGCCGACGCCGAATTCCAGGCGGCCGGAAAATTGCGCGACGCCGCAGCCCTCATCCGCGAATACCCGGAAGCCCTGGAATTGCGTCGCCTCGAAATGGTGGCGCAGGTTGGTGCCGAGCACAACACGACGACGGTGGTCTTGCTGCCGAGCGCGTTCATGGATGCGGCGTCCGCCTTTGCCAACCGGTTTCGGGGCGGACCCGATGCCGTCCCGTCGTCAACCACCCCATAGCTAAAGCGAGGGGCTTGTAGGAGCCCTGATTCATCGAATACCGTTTCTCCGGTAATAAGGTTTTCCAGCCACAGGAATCCCCATGCCCAGGCAAACCGAGTCACCCGTCTACTACCTCATCAACCCGGCCGAGTTTTATCCGAATAGTCCGGGGGCGGGGCCCGTCGAAACCTGGGCCGGTATCCTGGACTGGGCCTGGCGGGAGCAATTGGGAAATCCACCGGATGGATACCACTGCGCATCCGCGTTTTATTCCGCGGTGCATCACAGGATTCCGCGCGGGTTTCCGTACCGGGGTCCCCTGGATTGGGATACTGCGGGGTGTCCGGCGAAGGACGGCACCATCGCATTTCCTTTTTCCGGCGTGTCGTCGCTGCTGGATACGGTGTATCTCGCGGCTTGCGTGGGATTCCTCTGCGGGGAAGTCCAGGTGCCAGACACCCGGGCGGCGCGGGAGGCACTGGCCGAATACGCTCTCCGGGCGGCGAGAGCCCCACACTATGCCTGCGTCACGGAGCGTGCCCAGGGTACGGGGTTCTCGCGGCGGTACGTGTTCAGCTATGGCCCGGACGGCTGGGACAGTTACGCTATTACTCTGAAGCCGTCGTCCACCCGAGGTTATCGGAGAATCCGATTGGGCTGAAATCCGGGACGCGGGGAACCTCGCGGAACCCGCAGAGGCGGAAAAAAACCCGGGGAACCCCGGGTGAAAGGACTCAGGAACTCGCTAGACTATTAGGCTCGATGCGCTGCCCGTGCATCCAGTGTTTGTTGGTTTGCACGTGCCCGCGCCGGACGAATTTCCCCATCAGAAAACGGAAATCCGCATACGGTATGGCGTCCGCCACCCGCACCACGTAACCTTCCGACGCGTCCCACTGCGAGTCGCCCCAGAGGGCCCGGATGCGGGCTTCGTCGAAGATGCCGTCATACAGTACGGGCACCGGGGTGACCCCCAGCAACTGGAACCACTCCAGCGTTTCGTTCCAAGGCAGGCAAACGTTGCATTCGTTCCACAGGGAAAACCCCATAAAAAACGAGGGTAACGCCGCGTAGCCGATGGAATGACGGGCGTAGAGGTTTTCTCCGCACAGCCGCCACCGTTCCGGGATATCCCCGCAGACTTGCGCCCAGAAACCCTTCACCCAGTTGCGACTGGGGTGGCTGCGCCCGTCCACGCTACGCGCATGGATGTAGTCCCGGTACAGGGTGGTGTTTTCCCCGTCCATCTTCTCGGTGACGATGACGCGCTTGCCGTGAAACCCGTCGAGACTGGGCAGCACCCTGTCGTCGTCGTGCATTCCCAGGCTCCAGGGCAGATGGTGGGTGCGGGGATACTTCACCCAGTGGGTGAAGCGTTCCAGCATGCCGCCGGCAGCGAGGATTTTCCGGACGCTTTCGTCGTCGAAGAGCTCCCCCGGCAGACGCCGCCCGTCCTCCAGTATGGGGTTTCCCCACTTGTCCATCCGGGTGTCAGCGTAAAGATGCGGCGGAACCAGGACCTTGCGGATACCCGCCGCTTCGCGCACGTCCTCGACGGAGAGCACCGTTTCCTCGCAGAGGATGTGGTGCGCCCCGCAAACGGAGGCTCCGTTGTCCAGGTAGTATCCCCCGTCCGGCCACAGGCGGCGCTCGATGATATGATGCGCGTCCACGGCCGGTTCCGGACAAAAAACGCAGCGGTGGTTATCCCGTGCGAAAACGGCTTCCCGAAAAGCTTCCCGGGTCAGTAGCATTTCGCCACCTCCTCGGCACAGCCGTTATCCAGGATGAAACCATAACGGTGCGCCTGGTAGCGGACGAGGGACTTGATGGTGAAAATTTCGCACTCCTCTCCGTATACCTTGCAGGTATCCCCAATCTTGAGTCCCGGAAGGGCTTCCACCGTAAGCGTCAGTCCCCCATGAGCCACATCCAGATGCGGAAACTGCGTTTCCCGCCATTTCTCGTAATCCGCCGCATCCTCGAAAACGAAAGCCGCCTGAAGCGCGCCCCGAGTACGCGCCACCAATGTAAACACTTTGTTCATGTCAGTCTCCGGTTCAACTCACGGCGAATGTGCCGTACGCGGGTTACCGCAACCGGCGGATTCACCCGGTTAGCGCGAAAAAAGCACCCCGAAGGGTGCCAGACATTTCAGCTGAGCCGAATGGCGCGGTAACCGGTGGGTGGCGTGCGCGCTTCCGGCTCATCTTCAGAATCCTCGTCGTCGAGGACGATATCGAAGACCTCGCTTGCCAGCTCATTCCAGTCCCAGTCACGGGAGTTGACGAGCACCCCAGCCCGGTAGACGTTGGTAACGGCGAAAAGCCCGCCCTCATCCAGCGAGTCCACGGTGAACGTGGCGTCCGGATAAAACTCGGACAACACCGCAAGCGCGGGAGACGGCGGACTCCAGGCGCTCTGGAACATCGCCTCCAGAGCGCCTCCAAACACCTCCCCCACGCTGCCATCGTAGCAGCCCCATTTTGTGCCCCAGTTGTTTATCGCCCAGTCGTACCAAGTGCTGGCGCCGTACGTTTTCAGCAGATGCTCCTGCCGGAGCGCCGCGTCCACCAGCTCCGGATGCCCGCTTTCGCGGATAAAGGCAAAAGCCTCTTCCCGAGATGTGCAATTCTCGACACCCGGCACCAGTGGGGATAGCGCACTGTACTGGCCGGCCAACAGCCGCTCCGACCGGTACGAACTCGTTCCGGCCTCCGTATTGCGTATTTCCTCCGGCATGGGGACTATGGTGTTCAAGTCCAGGGTCCCGCTGGCATCGAAATGCGTAGCGAGAATTTTCTCGAGAATCTCCGCGTCAGCGGTAACCACCATGCGGTTTGATGTGTGATTCGGCATCACGTACTCCTTTCGGTGTCAACTCACGGCGAATGTGCCGTGAACCCGCTACCGAAAGCGGAATATTCGCCAATACGAGGGTCCCCTTGCCAGCTTCGCCGCTTCAGCGGCACAAGCGGAGAAAACGGAAAGTTTGACGTCAGGAGGGTTCCCCCTACCAGTTTCGCCAACGCACGTTGGCACATTCATCTTTACCGTTATGCTTTCGCCGACGACTGTCGGCACATTCATTGTTATTGGGTATCTCCGTGCCAGTGAATCCGCCAACTTCGGTAATGCCCGTACGGCGCATTCGCCGTGAGTTCGAGGAGATGTCGATGAACTATGACGAAGAGCTAATCCGCCGCATCAACAGTATCCCCTTGTTTGGGGACAGGGTCTGTGTAAGTGTGGCCTCGTGGTACTCTTGTTTTCAGCGGGAGCATCTACACGGATTCACGCTACAGGCCTGGTTCAGCCAGATGACGGACATCCGAGAATTTTTCTACGAGGCGACGACACCCCGCTGGGAACGCAAGCACCCGACGGGAACCATGTACTGCGAGTCCTGGCTGCTTCTCGAAAAGGACGCCGGATTGTATGTGGACCACTTGCGGGGCATCGACAGCAGATACTTTTACGGAGTGCTCCCCTGCCCCCCGAAGATTTCCGAGATTCTACTGCCTTCGCCAGTATTCGACGTCTTCCGGGATTTCGTCGGAGCCGAGCGCTGGCTTTCCCTAATGCTCGAGGACTGAATACCGAACCCGCCTTGAGGCGGGTTTTTTTCGGGGTGGCGCCGAATTCGCCGCCTCCGGTAAATGGTCCATGCGCAACCCTATCCCCCTCGTTATCACTATTATCGGCGCCGCCCTCTGGCTGCTCTGGCCTTTTCACACCGGCGTACTCTGGGGCGGCCTGTTGGCTCTCGGCGTACATCCCGTCTTCGCCCGGGTCCACGCCCGGCATCGCGCCGGGGTGGCTTTCGCCTCCGCCGCGACGCTGCTGGTTTTCGTATCCGGCGTCATGGCTCTAGCGGCACATGAACTCGAAGTGGCGGCCCGGCTGTTGGTGCCCTGGTGGAAAGCGGAGTCTTCCGGACACTGGCCAGTACCGCCGTGGCTGGAACGCATCCCTCTGTTGCGGGTGCCGGCGGTGGCGGGCTGGGAGCATCTCACGGAGTCCCTGACGCACCCTTTGGCGTCATGGCCCGCGCGCATCCCGGATATACTGCGGGTTTTGCAGGGTGCTGGGGGTGTCGCCAAGGATATTATCGTGGCTTGCGTCCTGTTTTTCTTTTTACTCAAGGAGTCGGCGGAAATCCGGGTGGGTTACGGCAGATTCCTGGATATGCTGCCCCCGGAAATCCACAATGCCCTGGAGGCGTCCCGCGAAACCCTGCTCTCGGTCGAGTGGAGCGCGTTTTTCGGAATCATCGGGGAAATCGCCGTTCTCTGGGCCGTATACGGTGTATCCGGCGTACCGCATCCCCTGCTGCTGGCGACCTTTTGTGCCCTGGTGGCCATCGTTCCCATCGCCGGAACCCTCGCCGTCGTCAGCGTCGGCGGCTTCCTACTGCTTTTTCGAGAAGACTGGGTGTCCGGCATCGTCGCCACCATCCTCGCCCTCACGGTACTGGGCCTTGCGGACAATCTGGGCAAACCCGCACTCGCCCGCGTGCTCTCCAAAGGAAACCGGGTGCCTTCCGTATTCTGGCTGGTAGCCGGGATGCTGTCCGGGGTGGCCGTTCTTGGCATCCCCGGCGTATTCCTGGGACCGGCCCTTCTCGCGGCTCCCGTCAGTCTCTGGCGGGGATGGGTAACCGAGGGGACGCCCACTGAAATTGTCAACAGACAGAAGGCTGATATATAATACCTTTTAGGTGCGGGATTTTTTGCGGAGGCTGGAGGTGCAACTACTCGGCAAACAGTTAGTCAACAAATCAAGTACACGATATTGCTGCATAGATGCTCATAGGCGTCTTGGCGGCCGTCCTTCATTAGGACTATATTATATAGGAGTACCTATTATGAGCAAGCTCAAGAAAGAGAAGGCTGAAGTGAAGGTTGTTTGCAGAGATTACACTCATACGGAAGAGATGCGGATTCTGCGAGAGTATGCCAAGAGGTTGTCGGAAAATCCAGAAGAAAAAAGACGAGTTATGGAAGAGGCGGGTATAATTGATGGACAAGGTAAATTCATTAGAAGAGAACTGGCCGGATACAGATGATTTTGAGGCTTACAAGTCGAGGAGTGGACTTGTTCTCGGCTTTCATGGAACTAATGAGAAAATAGCCAAAAAAGTTGTTCTCCGAAAGGGTGGTCTGCGTTTATCAAAAAACGAATATGATTGGCTTGGAAGTGGGATTTATTTCTGGGAAAATGACCCGAAAAGAGCTTGGGAGTGGGCTGATGGCCATTGCAAAGAAAACGAGCGGCCAGCTGTAGTTGGAGCGGTATTGGATTTAGGCTATTGCCTGGATTTATCTACGAGGGAAGCTTGCGAGGGGCTTTCAGTTGCTTACAACTTATTTGTAGAAGATAAAAGCAATCAAGAATTGCGCATACCCAAGAATTCTGGCGGCGAAGATAAACTACGACGTGAACTGGACTGCGCTGTAGTAAACTTTCTGCATGAAATGCGAAAACGTCGGGAGCTGAAAGAATATAACAGCGTCCGCTGCCATTTCCAAGAAGATAGGGCCATTTATCCAGGCTCTGGATTTCGCCTCAAGACGCATACCCAAATAGCGGTTCGTGATTCTTCCTGTATTAAGGGATATTTCCTTCCTGTTTAGCAGAAAATCCCATTTTGGATAGTCCGATGGCCAGCTGACCACCTATCCGAGGGGTATTCTTTTGGGACTCCTTTCTGAGAGTGTTACTCCAGAGAGTCCATATTAAAGCCTTTCCCGGTGTCTTCGGCAACTTCTGCCCCATCTTCCTCCTGGCAGCGTCAACAGTCCTAACAAGACTGTTTGCGCTTCGCGTGCCGGAATCCCGCCAGCCTGGGCGACCTGAATTCGGGTATTGTGCCGACATGCGTCGGTGAAACTACGAAGGGACTTCCCCGTGTTACCGAGTTTTCCGCTTGTGCCGCTGAAGCGGCGAAGCTACGAATGGACTTCTCGTGAAGGTGAATACTCCGCTTTCGGTAACAGGGGAGCTCATCAAAAGGAAACCAATCATGCCCCACTATATTATCGCCGGAGCACCCGGCACCGGTAAATCCGTGTATGTCCGCAAGCGGCTGTCAGAAACACCGGGATGCACCCTGCTTTTTACGGCTGACACCACCTCCGACAAACGGGAAAACCTACGAGTCGATTTCAACCATCCCGCAGGGTTTCTCAGCGGCCTGGAATCCATCTGGCGGATGCGGGCCGCGGCGGACGTCGCCCGGCTCTTGACGGCGCTGATTTTTCCCGGAGCCTCGGTGGACAGTCCGGGCTTGGCGCATTACCGACACCTTAGTCAGGAGTGTCTGCGGGCATCCGTTCTGGTGTTGCGGGAGTGCAATATTCCGCTCTCCGCAGATAACCTCTCGGACCTGCTGGAACACGCCGAGGCTGGAATTCCTCATCTCCCCCAACTTTCCAAGAGAACGCGGGAAACCTTCGAGGAGGCGGCGCGAAGAGAACCTGGGGGATTACTACCTCGGATGGTATTGCTCTCCAAACAGTCCGCCAAAGCCGTCGCCGCGCTGGAATTTTCCGGGGCGACCCCCGCCGCCATTGCCTGGGAAGACGTTCTCCGGCCCTCGGCCAGCACCACTTTCGTCACCCCCTCACCATTAGGGGGGAACCCGTATCACTGGACCTCGACACTGCTTTTGCGGCTCGCGCAGGTGGGGCGGGAGCGGGCGCGTCTCGGATGGCCCGCATCAGCCGAGAAAACCCGGGTTATTCTGGATGAATACCACCACGAAACCGATGGATTCGCCGCCCAGCAATTGCTCAACGCTGCGGACGAGGGCGGATTCCAGGTGTTCCTGGTTGTGCAGGAATACAGCAACGGGATACCCGACACGATAGATGGTTTCGAAGTAGTGCACGTCAACCACCCCATAGCTAAAGCGAGGGGCTTGGTGGAAGCGGATTCGCCATTCGTGGAAACCAATTAAACGGAAGACTAGGGTACCCAAGGTCTGGAAACGGGCCGTTGGAAGGAAACTGAACGGCTGGGCGTGGCAGCCCGCCAAGTATGCTACGGATGCTCCCCAAGTCTGTAGCCTCTACGCCGTCAGTCCCGATGGGGGAAATTGCCGCTCGAAAGAGCGAGAGCCCGGTAACTTTCAGGAGGATTTGAGGTTGAAGGGTTCCCGGAAAATTTGGGGGTTCCTGGAAAACCTGAATTTCAAAGGTTGACGAAATTGGGGAACCGGCTATATTTTAGAGTATCCGCGAAAGACGCGGATACCATCACCGACAACGGGGGATTCCCATGTCAAAGAAAAAATACCGTCTGGCCGTATGTATCGGCCGATTCCAGCCGTTACACCTCGGGCACAACGCCCTCTTTCAGGTGGCCGCCGCAGAAGCGGATACCGTTTTGGTGCTCATCGGTTCCAGCAATGTCGTTCGCAACCCGGAAAATCCATTTACTTTCGAAGAAAGAGCCTTGATGATACGGGAAACCGTCGAGCCCCTCGTGGACTCCCTTGGTGCGAAACTGGTTATCCGCCCGTTGCGAGATACCGTTTACAACGAAGACGCCTGGCTCGCACAGGTGCAAGATGCCGTTTCCAAGGTTGTCGGCCCCTTTGAGCGGGGTGAGGTGGGTCTCTTCGGCCACGACAAGGACGAAACATCCTACTACCTGCACCAGTTTCCACAATTTGTCCTGGAAAATGTTCCGGACGTGACGCACCTATCCGCTACCCACCTTCGGGAACACCTGCTTTTCCGGGATGATACCCCCCTGTCTCATATGGAACCGTACGTCGGTCCGCAAACGCTTGGGTTTCTGGAAAGTTTTCAGCGGCTTCCAGCTTACGCCCAACTGGTGCGGGAGAGCGCATTCCTGGAAAGCTACCGGAAACCTTTTGAGTCCCTCAAGTATCCCGTCATTTTCGTTACCACCGATGCCGTGGTGTCCTGTAACGGACATCTGTTGGTGGTGGAGCGGCGGGCGGAGCCCGGGCGCGGATTACTGGCGTTACCGGGAGGGTTTCTCGGCGTAGGGGAACGTATCCTGGATAGCGCCGTTCGGGAGTTACGGGAGGAAACCAGGCTCAAGGTTCCGGAAAAGGTACTGTTGGGCTCACTGGTGGGCCGGGACGTTTTTGATGCACCCCGACGCAGCTTGCGCGGCAGAACCGTTACGCACGCGTTCCACTTCTCTCTGGATGGGGGCGACTTGCCTCGGGTGAAGGGCGACGACGATGCCCGCAAGGCATACTGGCTACCGTTCTCGGAATTCCGGGCACTGGACGGCCGGATGTTCGAGGACCACTGGCACATCGCCGCGCAGTTTCTGGGTTTCTCGTAAACGGCGAATTCCGCATTTCCGGTAAGGGTATAACCCCTCTTCGGAGGGAAAAACGCTGCCCGATAGACGGGCGGCTCAGCTCGCACATCAAGGGGGATTCCCGATGGACAAAAATCTGATTCTCAGCACCGACTCCTACAAGGCCAGCCACTTTCTACAGTTACCTGAAGGACTGGACTACGCCTCCGCCTACATCAGCGCGCGGGGTACCGCATCCTACCACAAAGCCGTCCGATTCTTCGGCTTGCAGTACCTGCTCAAGGCATATTTTACACCCCGCATCACCCAGGACAATGTCGAGGAAGCCGAAGCGTTGCTCTCCGTCCACGGGGAGCCGTTCAACCGGCAGGGATGGGAGCGCATCGTCCTGGATTTCGATGGCCAACTGCCCCTGCGGATTCGCGCGCTACCCGAAGGTTTGATGACACCCCTGGATATTCCCCTGGTGGTCGTCGAAAACACCGCGCCAGGATTCGGCTGGCTGCCCGCTTACGTGGAATCTATCCTGCTCAAGGTATGGTATCCGACGACGGTGGCGACAAATTCACACGCCATCCGGGAAATCATCCGACAGTACCTGGAAGATACGGCGGACGACGTAAGCAGCCTCGAATTCAAGCTGCACGACTTCGGTTTTCGCGGCGTCTCCAGCGAAGAGTCCGCAGGCATCGGCGGGCTCGCGCACCTGCTGAATTTCAAGGGAACCGATACGGTACCCGCGCTGAGGTACGGCCGGGCGTTCTATAACGAGCCGATGGCGGGTTTCTCCATACCCGCGTCGGAACATTTCACCATCACCAGCTGGGGCCGGGAAAACGAATTCGACGCCTACCGCAACATGGTGGAACGTTTTGGTGGCAAAGGACGGGTATACGCCTGCGTCGCCGACAGCTACGACTTGTATCGGGCGATTACCGAAGGCTTCGGCGGGGAATTGCGGGAGGAAATTGTCCGCAAAGGCGGCACCCTCGTCATCCGGCCGGATTCCGGTCAACCCGAAACGGTTTCCGTGGAGTCCGCACGGCGACTGGATGCGGCCTTCGGCTCCACCGTCAACCGCAAAGGATACAAGGTGTTGAATAATGTCCGCGTCATCTACGGCGACGGCATCAACGAAGCCACCATCCGGGGGATTCTCCTGGGACTGAAACTCGCCGGATATTCCGCGGATAACATCGCCTTCGGCATGGGAGGCGCTCTGCTGCAGAATGTTTCCCGCGATGATTTCAGTTTTGCCATGAAAACCTCCGCGGTTTGGGTTAACGGCGCGTGGCGGGATGTGTACAAGGCTCCGGTAACCGATTCCGCAAAACGTAGCAAACGCGGACGGCAGACGACACTGCTCCAGCCGGAAACCGGGGAATATTTGTCCCACGTGGAGGGGCAGCCCCTACCGGAAGGCTGGGTGCCAGCCTTGCGCACGGTATTCGAAAACGGGCGGTTGCTGGTGGACGAGTCGCTCGCAGACATCCGCTCCCGTTAAAAATGTACCCCGCCGTCCCCAGACGGCGGGGTTTTCTTTTCTGCGTCCCGCGAATTCTCATAATGCGGTAACTCCTTCGAGTTCACTCTAAGGAGATTCACCATGAACCTGTGTAACCGTGGTTTTGCCGTATTCGGCGCGAACGGGATACCCATCGGGTACGAGTCGCACGTCAGCGCCCCGGAATCCGCCAGTACTCCAGCAATAACCGGCCCCATCCTGTCGGCGGAATCCAAGGCGGCGAATCACTGTCGCCTGGGGATTCCCGATACCGCCACGCAAGGCCGGTGGCTCGGCCTGGAGCTGGAGGTATTGCCTGCCCGGGCCACCCCGAAGCGCGCTTTCGGGGACATGCTGTACGCCGCCCTGGATGCGGCCGGCCTCAAGAATGCCGTTCTCGTCAAAGAGGACGCGTCTCTGAGAACCGGATATGAGGCCACCGACGAGAGCTACGAGAACCTGGAGGGCCTGGAACTCGTTTCCGGTGTGATGTCCCTCGAGTACGCCCGGACGGCGAATTGGGACAGACTGCTCGCGGAGCTGGGTTCCCGGTGTTATATGGGACCCAGCTTGTCCCGCAGCGCTTCGGGCACGGCGGGGATGCACGTTCACGCCAACGTCCGGTGGGCGGATGTTCCGGATGTCGAGGCGTTCAAGGCGGTGGCGTATACCGTCCTGCACACGGCACCCCTTACGGAGGTGTACCGGGTGTTCGGGCGGATTTCCAGTTACGCCAAACCGGAACGCACCCTGCGGGTGTACACGGGGCGTCTGGAACAACTGGTCCACCGCTACGTGTATTCCAAGGATATCCTCGTCGAGAAGTTGTCCCTACGGACGCTGCGGCGGCTCCCGCAGCGCATCCGGCAAGGGTTCCGCATGCGCAACAGGTACTCGCTGGTGAATATCACCAACGAGAACACCATCGAGTTCCGCGGTTTCGCGGAACCCTGGAATGGCGCCCAGGTACGGGCGTCTATGGAACTGGTGGCGGCTGTGATGGATTTCGCTCATCTCGCCGTTACCGGAGGCCTCCGGTGCAAGAGGGCCCACTACACGGATTTCCGCCAGTGGGCCGATGCCCAGGACCGCGCCCAGGATATTCTCCGCCGCGGTTTCTGGGGATTGGAGTAAGCCACCCGCCCCCGTTTTTCGGGGGCTTTTTTGTTGGTTGCGGCGGGCTGGCGGTTCACCTGGTGACGTGGAAACCACCAATTTTCTGTTTACGGTAAACCTGTGCCGACACCCACAAAGCGAGTTTCACATGCCGCAGATATCCCATATTCAGAAGGTTTCCGCCGCCCTCATCGGCCACTGGCCGGAACTCTTCGCATGGCTCGCCGCAAAGGAGCCCGCCTTCGATGCCCTCGCCGAGGCGGATACGGAATCCACCAATCCCACATTCTGTCCCATTCACGGCGGCGAATCCGGAGAGGCGTTCCACACGTATCCGGATTTTCCGGATACCGGCGGGTGCGTCTGCAACTCCTGCGGAAGTTTCGGCTCCGGCATGGCGTTCCTCGCGCACCTGGCGACGGCGCGCCACGTCTCCCGCAATCGGCTGGCCACCCTTGTGGACGGGTTCCTCCGCGAAAACGGTATTGCGGAACCCGCGTTGCAGGAGGTATGCGCACTTTCCGGGTGGGCTGGTTCCCACGACGCTATCGCCGCGGTAACCTACCTCACCCATCGCGGCATCCCCAACCTTACGGAGGATACCCTGCCGCCCGCTATTCGCGGGGCAGTGCGAGACGACAACGAAGTCCACCCGCTACCGCAGATGCGCGTCCTCATGTCCTTCAACGGGACGCCCCTGACGGCGCAGCGCATCCTGCTGTCCCCTGACTGCACCGTCAAAAACCCGGACGTGGAGCAGGCGAAACTCCTGTACCCCGTCTCGCGTCGCGGCCTCACCCGAGGAGCGGTGTTCGACTTGTCCGCGCGGAACGCGGCGGGGGACACCCTCTATATGGGGGAAGGCGTGGAAACCCTCATGGCGGTACGCGGTTTCGTGCCGGAGGCCGTTTTGCAGGAGTCCCGCTTCTTCGCCCTGGGAGGGGCCGCCGGGCGTTTCTCCCGCGTCACCGTACCAGAAGGCGTGCGTGAGATTCACCTGTGCGCGGATGCGGACCACACGCTGCCCGAGGCGCAGGCATCCGCGGCGCGCCTTGCGCGGGACGGGTACCGCGTTGTTCTGCACGTGCCCCAGGATGGCGCCGGCAAGGACTGGCTCGAGGTGCTCAACCACCGGGGACTGGAGGCCGCCCGGACGGATTTTGCGGCGGCGGCCAGCCTCTGGGCAGCGGGACCCGTCACCCTGGACGGGGCGGGAGACATACTGGACGAAGACGGGGCTTCGGAGCGGCCCTCGCACAACCTGGACACCCCGGACGCCCTGCTCTTCCAGCTTCTCGAAACGCAATTTGCGCGCTTCTGCCGGAGCGCCTGGTTTCTGCAGCTCACCCTGCCGGAAACGACGCCAGTGAAGATTTCCGGAGTCACGCTGGAACCTCTGACGTCAGATGATTTGACGGCGGCTATCGCGGAGCATATCGACTTTTACAACCTCTCACGGGACGGCATGCGCTTCACCGCGGCCCCCAGAGCGCGCATCGCCACCTGGTTTACCAGTGCCCTGGCGCGCGGTTTCTTCGATACCCATCTGCGTCCGCTGAAAAGCCTGCTGTTGCGGCCGAGTCTCGTGCGCTATCGGGATACCTCGCCGGAACAACCCGAAGGCGTTATACGGCTGCGTTTCCTGCGTAAACCGGGGTATGATGAGAAGAGTCAGCATTATCTGCTGCTGTCGCCGGCGGACGGCGTCGCCCTCGCCCAGGCGACAAGTCTCTTCGAGTACTTTCTGGAAAAACCCGCGGACGTCGGTGAAACGCCGAGACTGCCGCTCTCCGGGGATTTGTCGCGGCACCCGGAGTCCTTCCAGATTCCCACCCAACCGCTGCTGCCGGACGCCCTCTCCGGGCACTTCCGGCAGGCGTTTTTGCGAGGACTCCCGGACATCCTGCGGGATTTCCAGTTCGCTACCCCGTCAGACTACGTCAACGCGTTGCTCATGTTCGTCACCCCGTTGTTTTCGCCGTCCTGTCAGAATCTGCCGTTGTTCCTGATTCAGGCCCCGGCCCGTGGAGCAGGCAAGACGACGCTGGCCCACGCCTTTTCCGCGCTGTGGGGGAGCACCCTGCAAATAGCGGCGCCCGATGACGACACCGAGATGGAAAAACGGATGGCGACGGCGTTCACCACCGGGAAAACCATCCTGCTGCTGGATAACCTCAATCGACTGGACGCGCCCTCCCTGACAAACATGCTGACCTCGGGGGGCACCTATGAGGTGCGGAAACTCGGTTCCAACAGCTCCATCCCCATGCCTGCGGGATTCATGATAGTGGGTACCGGAAACAACCCGGTGGTGCAGCATGAGCTGGCGCGGCGGATAGTGTTCATCGACTTGGACCCGCCCAAGGACATCGTCACCGAAGATGTCAGGTTCAGTCGCCCGGATTTGCCCGGTTGGGTGGGTACGCCGCGCAACCAGCTGGCGACACTAAGAGTGTTGTACACTTGTCTGTTGTACTGGGAGTCACTAGGGTTCCCTATGCTCGGTACGGGGCAATTGCCGGACGAGGGGTTCCACCCCAAACTGGAGTCATTCAACGAATTTGCCGCGCTGACGACGTCGTTCCTGGCGCTGTTCATGCCCGGCAAGATGTGGCCGCTGGCTTTCGAGAACCAGCGCAGGTATCTGGACGTGGATTCCGAATCTGACGAAATTACCCAGTTCGTCGCGGGCTGGAAAGACAAGCAGGCCGCGCTACCGCGCTGCGAGGGTAACCCCGATTGGTACCCTGTGGCGTCCCTGCTGGCTTTGGCGGAACGACTCCAGGTGCCATCCAGCATCCTGGAATACCGGCGTACCGGAGCTGGCCAAACGCAGCGCATGGGCATCTGGCTTTCCCGACTGGCCAATCGGCGGTTCGCACTCGAGGGGCGGCATTACCGGATTCTGCGTAACACCGGGATGCTCACCTACAAGGACGCAGATGGGCAGGTACAGCGGACGCGAGCATACAAGCTGGAGGCGCTCTGACGTCTTCAAGGCCAGGGATGCGGCGAATATGCCGCCTGCTGTAACTCCGGCGCAGGCATTTTTTCCTGCGTGTTAGAGGAGAAATTTGATGCACCTTACGGACACGGAAATCCTCGCCGCGTTGCGAGAAGTGGGTATTACCGGACCTGCGGCGGTTACGCTGCTGGAGAACGCCGGGCGGAACCGGGCGGTGAAGGTACCCCTTAAAGAGGGGGACAGGTTGCCTCCGGAAATCCTGGAGGCTCGCCCGCCCGACGCAACGCACTACCGGGCGACCCTGTTGCGGGGTGTTCCCAATATCCAGGCACTTCACCAGCACGGATACATCATTGGCGCGTACGCTTACCGGGAAACTCCGCAAGGATTACTCCGGGTTGAGTGGTTCCGGAATGCGTGCGGCGCGCCCGGAGCGTCCTGGACTATCTGGGACCGGCGGTTTGGCTGGAGCGATGAGCCAGGATGGGAAGAATACCGGCAATATCCCGGGGCCGTCCCGGAAAATCTGGTCGCCTTGCCGAAAGTGTTGTGAGTTGTTGCCCTCTCCTCGCGAGAGGGCTTTTTGTGGGGCAACCCGAATAACAGAAACCCTCAGCAAAAAAGCCGAGGGTTGAAAGAGATACGCCAAAAAAGGCGTATCCGAAGAGCGTCCAGGAATTACCCTGGACACTCCACAGAAGACTGCGGAAACGGGTGTACGGCCCGTTAAAATTCACCGGATGGTGAAGAGTCTTCTGTGGAACTCGATGCCCTTACCGTAAAGTCCAAATTCGCCATTTTTTCGCGTTCCGCGGCCTCGTACTCGGCCAACATTTTCCGGAAAAAGACGAAATCGCGCTCCACTTGCCGACGGGCACCCCGCACACTCGGGAACTCAGAAGCCGTCATACGCCATCCCCAAATCCGAGAATGCCTGCCGCAGCGGGGAGACGCCCTCCTCCCACAGCGCCTTCGTCTGGCAAGGGAAACGGGATACCAGGAAATATAGCACCAGTACCTCCATAGGGCGCCTCCCGGTTTTCCCAGTTACCGAATACCGGAAATTCGGTAACTGGGAAAACCGCCAAGGAGGTTGTCGTGTCCATCCAGTGTCCCCAGTGCCAGCAAATCGGAAAAACATTGCGCGCCATCGAACTGAACGAAACTTCGAATATCCGCCTGCGCGGCACCGTCAGCGGCCTTGGGCTTGGCACCGGCGGCGTCGGTATTTTTGGGGGATTTGCGGATTTATCGGGCACCCAGCAAACCCAAGCGGCGGCATTATCGGAAGCGCCAGTCGTCAAGAGCGCGCCGATGGATATCCGGGGCGTCATTATCCCAGCAGTAGTAGCGGCGAACCTCTTGTTGCTGGGGTGGCTCATGCTTTTTCCGCACCAGGTGGCCACTTACTGGGCGTGTGGCATCGGACTACTCTTTGGAAACGGGATGTTTTGGATGCAGGCGTCCAGCGGCAATCCCGTGTATGACGCTGAGAGCAGCCAGCAAAAAGCCTGGAACGAGAAATTGCCGCTGATGCGCGAGAATTACGAGAAAACACGGTATTGCGAAAACTGTGGAGTATTCTTTCGCGAGGATGGCGGCGCCGCGGTGCCCGCCACTGCGACGGCGCTGACGGCCTTGTTGCAAAAGGCAGCGTAATCCGGTATGCGGCAGTCGTACACAAAAAACCCCGCTAAGCGGGGCGTAAACAGACACTCAACTCAGGCGGATATGACGGTAACCGCGTCTCGTGGCACGCAGCCCGAAATCCTGCAAGCTAAATCCCACGTCCGTCAGACTCCTCGAAGGGTAGCCAGGCTGTATTCGATATGCGTGGGCACTCAATAAACGCGCATCCGTCAATTCTCCGGAAGGCAGGACGGTATGCAGATGAACGCAGGTCGCGCCCAGCAGCCTCTCCCACAACTCCCGTAAAGCGGCGGCGATGTGAAAGCCGCCGGACGGACAGCGAAGGGCATACCGGGTCACCCGCCCCCCAACAGTAAAAGAATTGCGCGTTTTCAGCGTCTCCGGCTCTGCGGGCACCCCCCAGTGGAGCAATCGCCAGCCTCTCTTGTCATAGGCGCCATAGTTGTCCACGAAACGCCCCAAGCGGGCATAAAGGGCCGCCAACTCGGGATACGCGGAGGCCAAATATTCCTGTATATTCCCCGGCGTAACGGTTCCCGGGATGCTGAATCCACAGATGTCGGCATTGACTCGGTATGTGGCCCCCTCATTGTACAACACCTGGGCGAAGATACGTGGAGTCGTCGTATCAGCCCACATGTCCGGCAGTTCCGTCGGCGTCGGTATCAGCCGTTCCAGACAAAAGACGCCATCGGGAAACAGCTCGTCCAGCCGACGAGCGGCCAACGCGGAATTCAACCGCACCTCCAGCAACATTAAATCAGGCATCAGTTTCTCCCTAGACTCACGGCATAATTGCCGTAACTCCCTTACAGAAGAAGGTGAATTCAACCTGTTTTTCGCTCGCTTTTCCCGGCATCCGGATTCCCGGTGGACCATTGCGTACTTTGCGGACATCCGGTCCCCAGATGCCCCGAGATAATTCGGACCCGCGCGGACTGGGCATCCCGCACTTTCTCAGTATCACAGTCCACTCGTCTCCCCCTGCGTTTCCATCTCGCGATAATCCGCCACCAGCCCGTTCCACTGGGCGGCCGTCAGCGTCGCCCGGACCAGGCTGTCTACGGACACACTGCGCGCCAGCATCCGGGTTTGTCCCGCCGCCACGGCGTTTTCCGCGGCGGTTACGGGCGCCCCGGTAATTCCGTTCAGGATGTCTTCGTGCAGAACGCGGTTTTGCTGCATTACCGCCAGCATCATGGCCCGATTGCCCCTGAGTCCTGCCCGGATGCGGGCCATTTCGATGGCTGTGACACCCAGTGCCCGCCGGTTTTGCATCAGCACGGGAATCAGCGGAGGGACCGGGGAGAGCTGGTACACGTTGGGCATCGGGGGCGCCGCCTCAGCCGATGGTTGCTGGAATGTCGGCATAAAGGGCAGCGCTTCCGCCAGGGTGGGGAATGCGACAAGCACGGTAATGAGGGCAATCAGGGTTTTACGCATGGGGAACTCCTCGGTGATAGATACCCCTATTACCGAAAGCGGAGTATTCGCCAATACGAGGGTCCCCTTGCCAGCTTCGCCGCTTCAGCGGCACAAGCGGAGAAAACGCGGTTACCTTCTCGCAAGGTACCCCCGCCTGCGTTTCGCCACCGAAGGTGGCACAAACGCGGTTACCGGCTTGCAATGCGTCCCCGCTTGCGTTGTACCGACCTGCGTCGGTGAAAGGCATACGATGGTATCTTGTAAGCCGGTAACCGCCTTTTCGCCAACGCACGTTGGCACATTCAGCTTTACGGGGCGTCTTCTGTCCAGCTTCGCCGCGAGCGGCACAAAACCGGAATTGGCCCGCTTCGGGCACCTGTGTCAGGGAAATGGCAACCATTTCCGAATTTCTGGTTTACGGTAATAAGAGTGCGGAAAACGGTATAGCCCGTATCCCGCACACTATTTCAAGGAATCTTAATGAAACAACCTTTCCCCACACCAGAAGAGGGCCTCGAGCGGAGAGTTTCTGAAATGCACGAGATGGCCGATGTCGGTGAGAAGGAATTCCGCGCCATCGAAGAGGAGTTGCAGGGACTGACCGGGAAATTCGCGCACGCCTTCGGGCACGAGTACCCGTATGTCCGGTTTTACCCCTGCGGGCGAGAATGCCGCGGCTGCCCGCATCCGTCCCTGGGACACGTTCCCCAACGCGAGGACTGGGTGCAAAATCCTGCGCACCCCGATGAAGTAGCGGCGCTGCGCAAGCGGTTCTATTACCTTTCCCGCCGACGCGGAAAACTGTTGCATCTGTTGCAGACGATGCACATGAGCGTATACCGTCTGGGTGGAGCTTCGCACCGGGTAAACCCGCCGAAAGCGGCACAAGCGGACTTCCTGGAGCTGGAGGAGTAATCCGTGTCCGGCGCCACACCTCGGCAGGACGGTTCCCCCGCGTCCGCCCAGGATACGGCGTGGGCGGTGGGCCGCGCGCACCGGGAAACGGTTTTCGCGGAATACGCGAAACAGCAGTCCGTCCTTCTCGATGCCCTGGACGCGCGCCTGCGGCACCTCGCCTGGGAGCTTCCGCAGCGTCAAAACGCCCGGTACCCGCTGCAACTCGCATTCTTCCTGTGTAACGGCAAAGCGCCATGCACCCACTGCCCGCACCCGCAGTGGCTGCGCTGGATACCCAACCCGAAGCGCCTGGGACGCGCCATCCCCGCGCGGGTGGTGAATCCTGGACGGGTGCTACGGGGAAACCCCGACGCCATGGCCCTTTACACGGAAGCCCGGAAACTGATTCAGGTACGCGGCGACGTGCTCACCGCACAAACCGGGTTGACGCGCAAAGTGGCGGCCCAGTTCACCCAGGGCGTGCTGCGCGACGCGAAATAATCGAATTCGGTAAAGGCAGGGTGTTCACAAAACAGGAGAGGCACCCATGTCGGAAGTCATTGTAGAAGAAGACACCCTTACCGGGGTATACCTGCACTCCACGTTCCAGTCTTCGGACTCGGGCTGGGGTATTCACGTGCTCGAAGTAAACGGCAAACCGGTTACCGTCGCCGGGGAAACGGATTTTAGTCTCCGTCCCGGGATGGTGCTGGTGGCTTACGGGGAATTTACGGAACACCCCCGTTACGGACGCCAGTTCAAGGCCAACACCATCTACGCCTACGTACCGGACTCCGGTACGGATTTCGAAGTTTTCGCGGACTGGCTGCGCTCCGGCGTCATCAAGCACCTGGGGCCGGTACGCGCCGCAGAGGTGTTGCGGGTTTTCGGACCGGATACGCCCAAGGCCCTGTCAGATGTGCAGCGGCTGCAGCAGGTCCCGGGCATCGGTCCCGCCATCGCTCCGGAAATAGCCGCCGACTGGCAGCTGAAGTCGGCGTTTTCGAGGCTTGCCTCCATGCTGCACGGGCTGGGCTTACAACGCGGAGAAATCCGGGCGGTAACCCGGTATTACCTCGACAAGCGGGAAACGGACCAGTCCCTGGATATCCGTAAAATCGGCCAGGACATCCTGGCGAACCCTTACCTGTTGCTCAAGGCGCCGGGCATCGGATTCTTGCGTGCCGATGAAATCGCGGAGCGTCTCGGAGTACCCGAGGATTCCGTACACCGGTTGCGCGCGGCCCTGTGGTATGCGATGGAGCAACTCTCCAGCGAGGAGGGGCATACCCTGTATCGCGTGGATTGGGTTCTGGACAGGGCGTCGAGCGACGACATCCTGGGGACGGGTTTCCGCGGCCTCGCGGAAACGGTATTGGAGGATTGGCTAGGCCAGGACAACTCGGAGCTGGTACGGCCGCACCCGGAATATGTGGCGCTTACGCGCTTCACCGAGGCGGAAGGCGCCGTTTGGGAGCGGCTCATGATGCTGAAGGAGCTGCCCCCAATGGTGTCCGGGACTCTGCTGAACGACGTGTTCCGCGAAAGCCGGCTCGCCGGAGAGCAGATGGATGCCGTCGAAACCGCGGTTTCCCGTGGCGTCGGTGTGCTGACGGGCGGCCCCGGTACCGGTAAAACCACCTGTATACGCGCCATCTGCAATGCCCTGGAGCGTGCCGGTCGGGAGTTCCTCCTGATGACGCCATCCGGAAAAGCGGCGGCCCGCGTCACGGAGGCGACGGGCTTTCCAGCGGAAACCATCCACCGGCGGTTGTACTCCCTGCTCAACCAGGAGGACACCATTCGGAATACCGGGGTGATTCTGGACGAGTCGTCGATGGTGGACGCGCTGCTGTTCGCTTGGTTGCTGTCCGTCATGGACAACAGTTGCGCATTGTTGCTGGTGGGGGACTATCAGCAATTGCCGTCGGTGGGGCCGGGGCGAGTTTTCGGAGACATCCTGGATTCCGGGCTGTTTCCGGTAGGCACGCTCACCGAGAACCATCGCTCAGCCCACATCTCCGGCATTCCGGCTTTTGCCAGGATGACGCAGGCGGGCTGGGTTCCCGGCAAAGCGGATTTACCGGGCCTCGCCGACACCGGTTGCGACATCGTTTACGGCACGCCGGGGACGACGGTCGGAGATTGGGTGGAGCAACTCATCGGGGGCATCTCCCGCAGGCTGGCGGAAGGTGTCCCCGCCTCGGATATCCAGGTGTTGACGCCCACCCGCAAGGGACCCGTCGGCACCCAGAATCTCAACCGGGTATTGCGGGCGCTCCTCACCCCCAAAGGCGAGGATGTCACGCTGGGAGTGGATGATGGGGGACCCCGGCAGTGGCGTGTCGGGGACAGGGTGATTCAGGTGAAGAACTGGTACCGCGATGAGGGCGCCCCGGTGTTCAACGGGGAACAGGGCGTCGTGGTGTCCGTCTCCACCGGCTCCGGGACGCAACTGGGCGTACGGTTCGACAAGTTTTCCACGGAAAGCGGCACCCCGGAAGTGCTGACCTACGACAGGGAGAACATCGACCAGTTGCAGCACGCGTTCGCGCTGACGATTCACAAGTCGCAAGGTTCCGAGTATCCGCATGTGATTCTCCTGATGACGGGAAATCACTGGCACATGGCGACGAAGGCGCTGCTGTACACGGGGATTACCCGTGCCCGGCAGAGTATCACGTTTCTCGGGGAACAGCGGGTGGTCCGCCGCTGTGTCACCCGTGAGGACATGATTCGGGAAACCTGCCTCTGGCGGTATTTCTCCGGATTCGAGTAAGTATTTCCCCCGCGCTTCGGTGCGGGTTTTTTGCGAGAAAAAGCCCCGCGAGTGCGGGGCGGGTGCGCCTTAAACAAGACGCATATTCCGGTAACCTCGGGACGGGCGTCGTGGTGGAGTTTCCTCTGCGGCAAAACCCCCAAGCCCGCCAAAACTGAGGGTCAGGCGCAGAGGCAGCCAATCCGGGTGCGAAATGCCAATCTGGGACCCGGCCTCGTCTCGTTCCACAAGCCCCCCGTCCGCGGTGGAACGCGAGCGAAGCGCCAGCAAGACATGTTCCGCCGTATACCCGGTGGTTGGCCCCGGGTAATTCGGAAAACTAGCTGTCCCAAGCATGGCGAAAGCGTGTGAAAGGCTTTCCCGTACCCGCATATCCGGGAGCATGATGCGCATATCCGATTCCGGAGGTATGCGCCCCAATAACCAGTTCCGAACAACAGCGCCCAACCGAACGTACGGACCACTAAACAGGGGCAGTGCCCAGGTGACCGGGATGGCATCCACTTGCAGGTAAGCCCGAAGCAACAGGGTTTCCAGGTTTGAGAGATGTCCGCGCCGGTCCATACGGCCTTGGTATAACACTAGACCCTCCATAACTCTCTCCGTAATCTCTCGGCCAAATTGCCGTGTACACCTTACCGAAAGCGGAGTATTCGGTATTACCAGAGTCCCCGTACCAGCTTCGCCGCTCGCGGCACAAGCAGAGACAACGCGGTACCGCTCCTGCCGGGTTTGTACCGCCATTCGGCGGTGAAAGCGGAGGATTCACCGTTACCCCGTATCCGGGCTCCAGCTTCGCCGCTTGCGGCACAAGCGGAGAAAAGGCGGTTACCTTCTTGCAATGCGTCCCCTCTTGCGTTGTACCGACCTGCGTCGGTGAGCTGCTGTACACGGGGATTACCCGTGCCCGGCAGAGTATCACGTTTCTCGGGGAACAGCGGGTGGTCCGCCGCTGTGTCACCCGTGAGGACATGATTCGGGAAACCTGCCTCTGGCGGTATTTCTCCGGATTCGAGTAAGTATTTCCCCCGCGCTTCGGTGCGGGTTTTTTGCGAGAAAAAGCCCCGCGAGTGCGGGGCGGGTGCGCCTTAAACGAGACGCATATTCCGGTAACCTCGGACAGAACCGATTTGCGGGGTTTCTCCGCATCTGGTTTCCTCCCAAGCGAAATTCCAGGGCTCGCCAAAACTGATGGTCAGGCGTAGAGGTAAACAGTCCGGGTGCCGAATAACAATCAGGGACTCGGGCTCCCATAGTTCCATAAGTCCCCAGTCTGCGGTGGAACGCAAGCGAAGCGCCAGCAAGGCACGCTCCGCCGCATCCCGGGGACCTAACCACAAGTAACCCCGGGGATGCGCCTCTATCCCGGATGTAGCGAAAAAATGTAGAGCGCTTTCCCGCATGGACATAGCCGGGAGCATGATGCGCATATCCGACGCCGGGGGTATGTGTCCAACAGCCCAGTCCCGAACAACAGCGCCCAACGTCACCTGCCCGCTCTGCCGAAACAGGGCTGATACCCAGACATCCGGGGTCGCATCCACTTGCCGGTAAGCCCGAAGCAAGGTGGTTTCCAGAATTGACAGATTCCTCCGCCGTTCCAGGCGGCCTCGGTATAACACCAAACCATCCATAACGCTCTCCACAGTCTCCCGGCCAAATCGCCGTGCCACCCTTACCGAAGTTCCCGGTTTCACGAGTCATTCCGAATTCCGCGCTTGCGGTAATAGCCTTGCGGAAATGTGCCGCCAAGGCGGCGAAAGGGTGCCCGGGACACATTCGTTTCGGGGGATTCGCCCTTTCATCTGCGTGTTCATCAAGGAGAGACACCATGGCAGTTGCAAGAATTCGGGATTATTCGTTCAAACCCAAATGGAACCGGGGCCTCGTCAAGGGTGCCGGCGCCAAGGAAGGTCGCCGCCTGCTGGGCGTGGAACTGGAGGTGGTTTTCGAGGACGTCCCCTCCAGCGACGACGCTCTCGGACACATCGGCCGCTGGGCCGGGGCCAGAGGCGACGGGGAAGGCAAGCTCGCCGAGATTGTCGTCAAACACGACGGCAGTCTTCCCGGCGGCGGGGAGGATGGAGACAGGGACACCGGGTTCGAAGTAGTGTTTCACCCGGCTCATTTCGAGGCCCTCAAGGGGCGTCTCCAAAAGGTGGGGCGAGCCCTGAACGAGGCCGGCGCCTACGACGCCCACGGGGATGCAGGACTCCACGTCCACATCGCCCGCCGCGGGCTGTCCCTGGGCGCCCAGGGCGCGTTCCTGGTGTTTTGGAACCATCTCCGGCACACGGAGCTCGTCAAGTTGGCGGGCCGCGGCGATGGGGAGTACACCAAGAAACAGGACAGGGCCCTGGAAACGCCATTTCAGGCGTTGATGGACGAAACCGGGCACTACTTCCGGGTGGACGCCGGACGTCCGGAGACACTGGAAGTCCGGGTGTTCGCGTCCACCCTGAAGCTGCCCGCGTTACTGGGAAGGGTACAGATGGTGGACGCGGTTGCCGCGTATTGCGCGACGCACCCGCTGACACCACGTCTCGCCACCCAGGCCTGGCGCGAAGTATACACGCTCTCCGCGTTCATGGAGTGGGTAAAGAGCCTCGGCTGGAAGTACGAGGAATTCCGCAACTACGCGGAATCTCTCGGCTACTGAGTTTTCACACTTCCCCGCACTTCGGTGCGGGTTTCTTGTACCCATTTTCGTCAGAGGCTCATCAAGGAGGGGAAATGAGAGTTTTGCGTCGTAAATTTTGGACTGTCGTAGCCACCTGGAAATATCGCCACAAGGACCCGGAAGTGTGTTGTTGCGGCTGCAACATGGGGCAAGGTGGGGATATCTGTCGTCATGGGGGATGTCGCAGCGCCAAGGAATACGCAATAACCCGTTTCGTCGCCAAACGGGAAACATTGTGAAACGCACCCCGCACTTCGGTGCGGGTTTTTTGTATCTTGGATATTTATTTTCACCGTTTGGTGGACGGATTCCGGAAAACGGCTATATTCCTTTTTATGCAGGGCACTTCCGGGCCCCCTCTCCCCCCGCCGTCCTGGTGGGGAAACATGGAAGACAGGATGGCCCGCGCGCAGGCCAACTCCAGGTGCTCGGCTCACCGGGTGCGCGCCAGTCGAAGCAAGGTCAAGTGGTACGTTGGCTCCGGAGCAATCCGGGGCCTTTTTTCATTCCGCACTCCCAATTTCCGAATTGCGGTAAGGGGGTTTCATCAACGTCCTGGAGAACGAAACGATGCTTGGAAACCTGAATATACCCCGGAGAAGCCCCGTGAACGGAAATACGAAACTGGTAGGTATCCTGGGAGGCGTCGCCGCCCTGTTCCTCGTCGTCCTGGCTTTCCTTACTTTCGCCACGGTCGGGAGCGGGGTGTGCTGTTGAGCTGGGGAGCCCCGCAAACAGGGGTACTTTCTCCGGGCTTGCATCGCCGTGTACTCCACCACACCTAGAGGATTTCTCGACCGTCAATTACCCCTGACTGAAGTCGCGGGGCTTGTAGGAATGGGTTGACCACCTATTACCGCATGGCACCGGGTTAAACCGGTGAGAAAGACTAGCCTGGCAAAGCCGTGTTGTTATACGGCGCGCAACACGCATTCAGTAATGGATGCCGGGGCGTTGGAATGCAACTGAGCCATCTGCCCGTGGTAGGGCAATACGTAGCGGGAACGCTCCTCTAATTCCTGTGCAAGTGGATGGAAAGTGGCGAAGGGGAGTTTATACGGTTCGCAGGAACCGACTTACCGTTAAAAGGAAAGGGTGATATGGGTCTTCATGCAGGAAATTCGGTGTTTGTACCGGTCATGGCTCGGGACGGGAAGACACCGCTGATGCCGACAACGCCCTCGCGGGCGAGGCGGTGGGTCAAGAGCGGAGAAGCGACACCGTTCTTCAAGAAAGGCGTGTTTTGCGTGCGTCTGAACCGGGCTCCGTCCGGGCGGGAGCGGCAGGCCATCGTTGCCACAGTAGACCCCGGGTCGAAGCGGGAAGGGTTTACCGTCAAGTCGAAGGCGCACACGTACCTGAATGTGCATGCGGATGCGGTGACCTGGGTCAGGGATGCCGTGAAAACGCGCTCCAATATGCGACGTGGCAGACGATTCCGTAAGACGCCCTGCCGCAAGCCAGGACCGTCCGACGCCCTGATGCGCACAGGCAAACGCATACCCCCTTCCACGAAGGCCCGTTGGGGTTGGAAGCTGCGGGTATTCAACTGGCTCTGTGCGTTGTTCCCGGTCACTGATGTTGGTGTAGAGGATATTCAGGCGGCAACTCGAAAGGGCAAACGAAAATGGAACCGGTCCTTTTCCCCGCTGCAGGTGGGCAAGGAATGGTTTTATGCGGAAATCCGACGCATGGGTGTGACGTTGCACTTGCGGGCGGGATTCGAGACCAAAGCGCTGCGGGACCGGTTGGGGCTGAAAAAGACCCGCAGGAAGCTCGCGGAGACCTTTGCCGCGCACTGCGTGGATTCCTGGGCGATTGCCTGGGATATCGTGGGCGGGAGCGAAATACTGGACAACCGGGATTTGCTGTGCATACAGCCGATTCGGCTGCATCGCCGGCAACTGCATCGTTTGCAACCGCACAAGGGTGGTGAACGGTTATCTTACGGCGGCACCCGCAGTCACGGTTTCAAGCGCGGTTCGCTGGTGCGCCATGCGAAATGGGGACTGGCCTATGTCGGCGGAGTTCTGAAAGACCGCATGAGCCTGCATCATATCGAGAGTGGTAAGCGGTTAACACAGAACGCGAAACCCGTGGATTGCCGGTTTCTCACCTACAACATCTGGAAGTTTCACAGCGTAGCGCATACTTGAAAAGGAGAAGCGGGAATGGGGCGGCTCGCGCCGCTGCGCTATCCCCCCCGGCCTGAACGCCGGGGTTTCCCGCGCAATCGGATGAAAACCCGTGACGTCATTCTGGCCGTAATGCTGGCCGCCGCCCCGCTCGCCGCTATTGCCGGTACGCCCCCGATACACTTTATCCGGAACACCAAAAATTGGACAATCCTACAGGCGGGGGCGGTGCTGCCTGCCGTCATGATGGAAACGCTGCCGAGTCACCGCCCCGGTGCCGCCCACGCACACGAGTACCCCATTTTGCTGCGGACGCTGAAACCCCTGCCGGGCTGCCGAATTCAGGGTGTCGCGCACTGGTTTACCGCGCCGGCGCGCTGGGTTGCTTCCACCTATGGCATCGACTGCGGCAAGGTGTCTCAGAAGATGCGCGGATATATTATCGGGAATACTGGAATCGAGGGTCTGACGCCGAAGAGGGGTACCAAGGTAACCGTCGTATTCACCCAGACGGTGAAAATCCCGCGCTGAATGTCCGGCAGTGACACTCTCAACCCGCTAAAGCGGGTAAGCTTCTTGCCGATGGGCACGGGGTATGGGCATGCTCCAGAGAGCCCGCACGAACCTCCTGCGGTGCTTGATTCCGTGTTTCGGCAAGACAACGCCGGCTGGACGCATCCCGCCGGTGGCCCGTGTCCGGGCTACTACACCGCCGGAGGCTTCCCGGACGGTGATACGTGATGCGTTGGGGAAACGGCACCACCTGACCATAGGCGATAGGGTGCAAAAAAACCCCGCGAGAGCGGGGTGCGGTGCGGTGCTAACTCAGCCGGATATTCCGGTAACCTCGGACAGGAGCGAGCCGCCCTGACTGCGTTGGGATGTCGAAATACACGACTAGCCTCATTATTGGCCTGTCCGGGTGTCGGATAATAATCCAGGACTCGGACTCGGACTCGCTTAGCTCTATGAGCCCGCCGGCGGTAGACGGACGTAACCGGGAATATAGCAGCCCGTGTGACTCCGAATGTTCCAGCCGTAGCCATCGGCTACCCCAACTGTTCAAACCCTCTGTGGCGTAATCATAAAGCACATTATCCCGCATATTGGAATCCGGTAGCTCGAAGCGCATATCCGAGAGCGGAGGGATGCGGCCGAGGACCCACTCCCGTACGCAATGGCCCAGATGAAAATTGCCAGAAACAAACAGCGTATCCTCCCAGTCCGCGAGGCTTGTTCCAACCCCCTGCCGGGCCATCAGGATTCGTTCCAGAACCGTAAGCGTACTCGGGCGTGCGCGCGCGAATCCCGTTGTAACCACCCTTAATCCGTTCATCTTTTCAGAGCCTCGTTGAATTCGCGGCGAATTGCCGTGCGAGGTTTACCGAAAACGGCGAATTCGGTAATAGGGCCAAACAGGAGCCGCCTTTGCTAGACACCCTACCCCGCCCATTCGGCAAGTTTTCCCCGAACGGCGCACATCTATTGCTAACGGAACACGCCCTGGACACCGCTGCGGTATTCATCCAGCTTTCCCGCACCCCATCGGGGTTCCCCCACTTTTCGGATGCCCAGCGGTTGCGCCTTACCGCGCTTTCCTACCTGCACGACGTCGGCAAGTGCCAGTTTGGATATCAGTCGCGCTACTGGCCTGACGCGGACGCCGAGGCGGTTACCGGACATATCTGGGAAGCGGCCCCTCTCGTCTTGGATGCGGCGGCGCAGGCCATCCCGGATTGGTGGGTGCTTCTCCAGGACATCGCCCAGTGGGGTACGGATTTAGACGGTACCCTCCGCTACCTGGTGGCCGCCCTCTCCTACTCCGAAACCCGGCTGACGCCCGCCGGGTATCTCGCGCATTCTCCAAACCACCTCTGCGGCCTTTGGCGCAACCCTGTGTCCCACGAGAACCTCGCTGAATCCATCGGCGTTTTCCGCAAAACATTCTCCGGGGCATTCGGGGAAGCTGCCGGGCTGCCGGACTTTGATGCGCACCGCGAACGTTTCCGCCTTCTCGTCGGCGTCGCGGACACCCTGGCTTCTCGCGAGACGCTGTTTCCTCTAGGAGAACGGCGGGATTTTCCGAGAAAGGACGCGGCCGTTGCCGCGCGGGAGCACTTCCTGCGCGAGTACCCAGAACTTCCGCCGCTGTAGGCGGCGGGTCCTCCTCTCGCCGGGGGACACGCCAGGAATTCCCGGTGATAAGGTTCCGTTTTCCCCGGGTTCCCGCCCCCGTGGCTTACCGCGAGCAGCCGCTTGTGCCGCGAGCAGCGAAGTTACGGATGGGACACCCCGGTAACGCCGCATCCTGGTTGCGTTATACGACATCTGGCGTCGCCTAACGCAACCCGAATACGGGGGGGGCGCGAAATCATGCCCTGAACGCCGGCTGAATCAACCCTTCGCCCTGGCGCCCATCCAGCGGGCATCCCCCTCTCCAGGAAGGGGCGCACCCCGTATCCCCCGTAACAATTTTCCCCCGAAGGGCTACGGGGCTGGCCGAATCATCCCGCGCGCGGGCTCGCATAAACGTTCCCCGTCGCTTTCAGGGAAGCGCGGCCCTGGGGTGTCCTCCGCAAACCCCGTTTTCGTCGTTTCGGGCCGGCAGTCGCGTTCCCCGGCGCGTACCGGAACGCTCCGCCCTTGAGGGGAATCCTTGGCGGAAATCATGCCCCGGTTGAATCATGCGAAATCCAGGTTGAAATCATGGGCTACGCCCCGGGATGCCCGCTGAAATCATCCTGGTTGCGCGGGTTGTTCCGCCCATTTCCGCCGTACCGGCTGCCCGCGAATCCCGGAGTTGCGGTAATCGGTATACCACCATTACGGGAGTCCCCACATGCCCCAGCCCAAACCCCGCGTTACGGGTACCCGTTCCTGGAATCTCCTTCACGAGGACATCCCCGGAGTCCTGGCCACGCGGTTACTGCTCTGTCTGCTGCTGGTGGCGACAGCGCCCGCCTTTGGAAAAGGTGGCCCGTACAATCCAGGGCACATGCTGGAATACCGCTGTCCGACGCATCCCGGAGCCCCGCTGGATGGGCGCGCAGCCCTGGAAAACGGAAACCGCTTTCTCTTCATGTTTTCCCACGTTCCGGAACACGGCCTGCGCACGCGGTTTCGTCGGGACGCGTTTTATCTCGGGCACGCGGAAACCTGTTGTACCGACATGCGTCGGTGAAGCTACGGATGGAGCCATCAGTAACGTCAAATATATCGCTTTCCGGGACAGCGAAGCGGTACCCGGAATGCGGACTCTCGCGGCAGATGGCATCGGGCGCGTTCTGGCGGACCGGCGGAATCTGGAGTCCCGGTACGGAGCGAAATACCGTAATCTGGTGGCCCGTGAAAACTTCTCCCTAGGAAGCGAAGTTATTTTTGGAGGACTCCTGCTGGCGCTGGTTCTGGGGTTGCTGGGCTTCTATGCCAGCAAGGCTGGCAAACCCTGATGTCCGGTTGCCGTCCGAATTCCCCCTCTCCGGTAATGGGGTTACGGCACATTCGCCGCGAGTTTCAGGAGGCGCGTCATGCGCACGGTTTACCGGAGTTTCGAAGTTTTCGCCCTGGTGGCGGCAGCGGCAGTACTGGGTTTTGTCGTCACCCCGAACACCTCTCTGGCCGCCACGGGCGCGTACCAGCTCCACCCCGATGCAGTATCCGGCTTGGTGGGACTGGTGGGTACGTTCTCGGCCTTGCTGGGGGCGGCTTTCCTCTAGTCTGCGGTTATCCGCTAACCCCGTCTATTTTGGGCGGGGATTTTTCACGCAGCAACCTGAATTCTCCGTCTTCGGTAATACGGCTGCGACAATTGTGTCGCGAGTTTCAGGAGAAACAACTATGCCGTGCAATGGTGATTACATGGAGCCCTCGCAAGAGGAAGAGAATACGCGGGAAACCGCGCAGCACCTGCGTTACGTTCTGACGGCACTCGGGAAACCGGTGCCGAAATTTGTCGAGGACGCCACTTGCGCGGGATACCTTGGTTTCGGCCAGCTGAACCCGATGGTTGTGCGCCTGTGCACCGAAATACGAGAGATGCCGGATAGTGTGCGCGAGAGTCTTGTGTACGACGCCCACTCAGCGTCGGCCAGAGCTTTGGCGACGTGGTGGGAAATACACCTGGACGCGGACAGAATCCGCTTGAAGCAGGAGGCCCGGGAACGCGATGCCCTACGCCGTCGAGCGGCACTCCAGAAGTTGCAGGGGCTTTCCCTGGAAGAACTGGAGCGTCTTGCGCAAGACTGCCCGGGCTAGTCAACCACCACCCCGCACCTTTGGTGCGGGTTTTTTGGTGCGCCCGACACTCTGGCCACGGGCAAAATGTCGGTGGTTCACGAGCACCCCAGGGGTCAACGTCTGCGTGCGACTCGAGCCAGGGCGTCCCCCACGCCGTCGAAGGTGAAATCCGCGCAGACGTGGTACGGCATCAGATTGCAGGGCAGTCCGAAGTCCTCGACGACGTAGTGTCGGCCGTCTACCCAGGCTCCCGTGTCCGTAAGCCGGGCGCGGGCCGTCTCGCGCGGCGCGGGAATGCCCGTAGTGAAGCCGACAACCGGAATCCCCTGCGCATAGGCGTACGTCGCTTCCACCACGACGCCGGAGTCGGGTTCCGCCCCCCGGAACGGGTTGAAGTCGGCGACCACCGCGTCCACCGAGTCCACCTTATCCAGGCAGGCGTGGAAAATGGTGGCGGCAAGCGTGAGGCTTCCGGGCTGGGTAACGCCGTGCCCGTGCAGTGGGGCGTCTCCGGGAACGGGGAGCACCAGCTCCAGCCCGAGCTTCGCGGAAAGGTGGACTGCGGCGGCACTGAATGTCGGCCAGTCGCGGTGAAAGATTTCCGGGGTGGCGAGGTAAACGAGCATACGGGGACTCCTTGTGATGGGTGCCGGGAACGGCGGGATTCCCTTACCGAAAGCGGAGAATTCACTCTTGGCAGGCTTCACCGACGCACGTCGGTACAACCGGAAAATTCACCGGTTCTCCAGGACGTATTCACAAAAAACCCTCTCGTGATGAGAGGGTGGTAGTGTTCCTTAACCTAAACGTTCCCCGCTAAATCCCCCCAGCTGGTGTCCGCCAACAACTGAGCCCGCGGATACGCCTCGTTTTCCACGACGTCCTGAAGAAAGTCCTCCAGGGACGGCAAGGGCTTCGAACGGCGGTCAGATTTCCTCTCACTGTAGTCCGATGCGCGGACGGCTGCGGCATCCCGCAATGCGAGACACAATTCCAGGGCCGCCAACACCTGCTCGCCGCAGCGGGGGCTTGGAAACGCGCGAAATTCCGCGGTTTTCTCCGGACAGCAGTTCAGCCGGACAAAGCGGTTTCCCGCGAAGAACTGGTCGAAGTCATCGGAGTTGTCGAGGACATCTCCCACCTGGATATCCCGGTACCTGAGCGTCACCGTCTCGTATTCGTAAACCTCCTCGTCGTCAGAGTCCGTATACTGCCATGCGCGTTCCTCGTATTCGACCTCTTCCGCAGCCCCCGCGTAGTGGGATAGGCGTCCGAAGACGCGCTCCACTTCGAAGTCGTTATCCGGCGCATTCAGCGCGTACCAGAGCATCCTCCAGCCCAGCGGGGACAGGCTTTTCCGGTCCAGATGGATATGAAATCCCGCGACGCGGTGGCCGAAGGATACCTTTTTCCCATCGAGACGGTTGAAGAAGTCCACCCACGGCAGTTTCCGGGCGAGGCGGCTGGCCAGGATGCCGGAAATCATCTCCACGCCGATGGCGTCCCCCTGGCGCAAGGAACTGTCCGTCTCGAAACGAAAGGCTTTGGCGGGAAACCGGCTGTCCGCCAGAGCTTTTTCCAGGTATGCCGCGAAACGATGCGGCCCGGAGTCACCGGGAAACGCGCCCTGGGTAGGCATGAATTCCAGTTCCAGTCCGAAATACTCCCTATCTTTACCGAGACGGGGTTCCCGCCATTTTCCCTGATGATACGGTTTTAGCATGTTGCTCTCCCGAACTCACGGCACAATTACCGTGGCTCCCTTACAGGAGACGGTGAATTCGCCGGTTCCTGTAACACGCCGGCAGGATTGTCCTGCGTGTTAAGGAGAGCAGTCATGGTCAAGCAGTTAATGAATTACCGGTTTCGCCCCCCGTTGCGGAAGAAGTGGCTTCGAGCCGGCTCGGAGGATGCCCGCCATGTGGCGGCGCTCGCTGGGGTAACTCAGCGGGAAATCATCGAAACCGCGCGCCGCAGCATTTACTATGGTGTCGAGGTGGAACTGCCCGGGCCGACCAAAGGCGCCTTGCTGGAAGCCATCGGCGCGGTGGACGCGAGTCCAAGCGACTTCTGGTACTGCAAGACGGACGGGTCCATCCCGTATACCGGGGTGGAGATGGTGTCGCAGCCCGCGACGGAGCGGTTTCATCTGCACCGTTTCGGTTGGGCCGCGTTGTGGGAGCGGCTGGAGAGTATCCCGACGTTTGCGGGACTCTACGAGGACCTCTGGAACGCTTGCGGGATGCACGTGCATGTAGGACGCAAGGACATCAGCCCACTAGCTTCCTGGCGGCTGCTGGTGCTGCTGAACGCGTTCCCTGAACTGGTTCAGGACATGGCGGGGCGCCGGCATAACTCCTGGTGTCAGTCCCTGGGACGCCCTGTACTTGATAGGCTATTCGCCTGTACAGCGGCTGAGGCCGGGGTGTACCTGCACGGTGTCGGCATAGCGGGCGTTGTTCCGGAGGCATTCTGTGCTACGCCGGTACCCCGGCATTTCCTGAATGGCCGGTATGCGGCACTCAACGTCCAGAACCGCGGCACCCTGGAACTGCGCATCTTCGCGGCTCCCCGGAGCCCGGGGGAATTCTGGACGCGCATGGAGGCCGCCTTCGCCCTGACGGGATTCGCCAATGCGGTGCCGGTGAATCCGGACGGTGAAACGTCAGTTCCCCAGGAACTGGCGCTCACCCAGGAAAACTTCCTGGCGTGGGTGGCGGCACAGCGGGCGCGGTTCCCCCATCTGGTGGAACTACTGACGGCCAAGGGGTATCTGGAAAAACCCCTGAAGATGACGGCGCAGGGGCAAATCTGGCTGCCCTTCGTAGACGAGTTGCAGTTGACGGATGCCGAAATTCTCCGGGATACTCCCGCTTCGCGGCGTCGCCGGCATTGAAACATTTCCCCGCACTTCGGTGCGGGTTTTTCACATTTATGCCACTGAAGCGGCGAAGTTGGTAAGAGGGCCCCGCCCCCGTGTCATACGCCCACCAAGGAGAGTTTCATGTCGAGACGCACCAACTTCACGCCCTACGGCCTAACGGAAATAGTGCTGTTGCTGGCCATCGCCGTCATTTTGGGATTTGTCCTGGTTCCTCGCATACACGCCTATCTCTACCACTTAAAGGCGGAAACCGTAGTGACTCGATATACGGGAGCCTTGCGCACCATACAGCGCAGTATCCGGAACGCCGCCGCCGGGAGAACCGTGTATTTCATCAAGACCCCCCTGCATCCTGGACTATTCAGCAACCAGGAGAATCCGTTACGCCATGCGGCGCGGTACGCCGTGGGGCGTCGTTACACAAAAACCGGGGTCATCTATTTTAGCCGCGCCGCCTACATCCTGTCCCCGGACGTCAAATTCGCAGCCCACTACTTTCACCGGGATTCCAGCCTGGCCTTCCTGTATGACGACTTGTTCAACGTGGGCAGGCCCCTGAAATGGCCCGCGAGGGCGTTTTCCGGAGACGCGGCACAAGATGCCCGGGACTCCTGCAAGGGATACCCAGTCGTAGTGGTGGTCGGGATGAACTTCGACTACCACGGCAACAACAGGGGACTCCGCGACAAGATTTCCGCCTTGTTGCGTAAAGACCGTTTCGCAACCCGTAACACCCGGGTAGAGGTAACGGTAAACACCCGGGGCGGGGTGTGTAACACCAGCTAATCCGTTCCCATGGCGCTCCCCCTTGAGTTTTCACCCTACCCCGCACTTCGGTGCGGGTTTTTTGTATATTGGATATTTATTTTCACCGTTTGGTGGACGAATTCCGGAAAACGGCTATATTCCTTTTTATGCAGGGCACTTCCGGGCCCCCTCTCCCCCCGCCGTCCTGGTGGGGAAACACGGAAGACAGGATGGCCCGCGCGCAGGCCAACTCCAGGTGCTCGGCTCACCGGGTGCGCGCCAGTCGAAGCAAGGTCAAGTGGTACGTTGGCTCCGGAGCAATCCGGGGCCTTTTTTCATTCTGCACTCCCAATTTCCGTATTGCGGTAAGGGGTGTGCCGGCTCTTCGGCACACCCCAAAAAGGAAACTCTGATGCCCAGTCAAAATTGCTGTAATCGCCACGCCGGGTCCGTCTCGGAGCTGCCCCTGAAAATTGCCGCGGGATTCCTGGACATGGATGCCGCCGCAGAGGACTCTCCCGAAATGGGGGCTAACGTAGCGGCTTTCCGCAGGTATGTGGAATTCGTACTTTCCGAACTGGAAGCGTCCGATGTGGATACCCGGCTGATACCCTTCGAGGAATTGTTCCTGCTGGACTTCCTCATGCGCCTGGAAGGCGGGGAGTTCGCCGTAGAGGAAGACGGCGAAATCGAAGACGAGGACATCCCCGTAAGCGACTTGGGCGGCGAAACGCCCCGGTGCTGATTTCCGAGGACAGCCTGCCCCAAGGCAGCCCGGAATGGCTGGACTGGCGCAGGAGCGGCATCGGCGGCAGCGAGGTGTACAGCCTTGCCTGCCGGGCCCGGCACTGGCTCCCGCCGGAATTCGGCGCGTTGGCCCGCGCCGTTACCCCGCACGGGGAGCAACCCGGCTGGGTAAGCACCCCCCGCAAAATCTGGATGGACAAACACGGGTTGCTTCCCCCTCTGGACCGGAACAACCCGCATCTGGTCCGGGGACACCGCGTGGAGCCTGTCGTCCGGGAACTCGCCGAGGAAACCTGGGGCTGTGTTCTGGAGCAAGTTTGCGCGTATTCCGAGTCTCGTCCCCGGGCCCGCGTCAGTCTCGACGGTTTCTCCTTCGACAAGGGCATTCTCATCGAAGTGAAGGCGCCGGCCCGGTACTGGACGCATCGTCCCGAGTATCCAGAGTGGCAGGCGGCCTACCAGAGTGCCGTCATGGAGGCTGTCGGGTATCCCGTCAACCGGGTATCCATCCTCGAGGGTAACGAGCAGAGCGGGAGCCGCCAGGTGCTGGTAAAGGACTGGCCGCTCAGGACAACGCAAAATCCGAATGTGCCGCTGCGGGTGTTAGGACGGCATCTGCTGGAACTGGTGGAAGTCTTCTGGGAGCTATTCATGGCGACGGATACGCCACCCGACTGTATTCCCCGGGAGCGGGATTTACTCATCTAATAGGGTTTTAGCCTGTTGGCGCATGGATAATTCATAGTGAAACCATAAGGAATACACAGTGAAAAATACACAGGAATCTCCCATACAGAACACGATAGATTTCGTATTGCGCGGTAAACAATGTCCCACAGAATCAGATATATCCAACCTTGTGGCCGGTATTGAAAAGCCTATCACGGATAGGGATACCGCGATGTCAATCGCTACGGCTATTGTGTGCATCGGGCGTAACCCGTCTGGGGTAAAAACCGCGCTACGCTTGTTGGCGCAGTATAGTTCACCCGCTTTATTTCAGGGCGAAGCTTTAACCACATTTTTTGGTGTATCCTATCGGTGGGCAAAGCTTATTGGGCCTAGACCTAATTTTGGTAGTCACATGGAACGTCTTTTTGATGTTCTGAATGAATACAAAAAAGAAGGTGCGCAATGGTATTTGACTATCAATGGAAATCCTCGTGAATGCGTTACTATATCCACTGATAACTGGGCCTATTTATTGGCCTGTGCGTTAGACAGCAAGCACAGAGATTCAAAGCCGATAGCTGTCGTCATTAGAAAATTTGAACAGCTGAGAGATGCTACAACCGGATTACCCTTGAAAACGATAGGCGGTCTATGTGTTTTTAACAACGAAGTGCGGCCATTATCAGCCTCTGAAATTGAGGAGGCTAGTACAACCGATAACAAGACCGGACTGCCATTAGCCAAAGAAAAACACGTTCGCTTCATGGATATCCAAAAATTAATACCAAAAATGTTTACCTAGAACACTATCGTCATGGGAGGGAATCGCTGATGCTGAATAACCTGCTGAATAACCTGCTATCCCGAGTAACTCCGGAACCGCCTCCCCCTCTGGACATCCTGTTTCTGGATTTCGACGGCGTGCTGCATCCGGTATCCGGAATCTGCCGGGAGTTCTCCCAGACAGCTCTGCTGGTGCCCCTGTTCGAGGAAAACCCGCGGCTGCGCATCGTGGTGACGTCGGACTGGCGTTTCGGTTACGAGGACTGGGAACTCCAGAAAAAGTTGGGGGTGCTCGGGGAGCACTTCATCGGCTCTACGCCGCGCATCTACGCTCTGGATGAAAAGCATTTTCCGGGTGAGCCGGATGTCCTCTTTTCCCGGCAACGGGAAATTCTCTGGTATCTGCACGAGAATCCGCACGTGCGCAACTGGCTGGCACTGGACGACATCCCGGATTTGTACGAGGCTGAATTCCGGGCAGCGCATGTGTTCATCACCAACCCGTATACGGGCATCGAGGCGCATCAGCTGGACATCGTCCGGGCCTGCCTGAGCTCTGGAACCGGCTGGAACGTCCCGGCAGGAAGCTGCCAGGGTTCGCCGCTGTGGTGGTGAAATCGCCGCTTTGGCTTCGAGGCCCGACGCTTCCGGGACGCTAAGAAACCACCCCGAAACGAGGTGGCTGTGTGCAGGCTTACGGCATACGTTGCGGTTCCTTTAAGTCCAGTCCCCGGACGTTTTCCGGTACCCGCGGCTCCATATCATCGCAAGCAGTACGCGATACCCGGGAATGGTGAATTCCCCCTCTTCGGTAATAAGCGCATGACTACCGAAACCCCTCTTCGGCTGCAGGTGCTGTCGGATACCCACATCCACCCCGCGCGGCATATCCCGTTCACCGCGGCGGACATCCTGCCGGACGTGGACGGCCTCGTCATCGCCGGGGACCTGGGAAATCCCCTGCGTTTCGTCGCCGAGTGGATTCGCGGTCTGTCCCGGGCGCACCAGAACCTGGGTATTTTCCTGATTCCGGGGAACCACGAATACTACGACGAGGATTTCGGCACGTTTGACGGGCGTTTTATGGAAACGATGCGGGCTGTAGGCCCCAACGTGTTTCCCATGCAGGAAAGCGTCGTGGAATGGCGGGGCGTTCGCTTTCTGGGGACGACGCTGTGGAGCCGGGTGCTTCCGCGGGAAAAACGCGCCGTCCAGTCCTGTCTCAACGACTATCGGCTGATTCGTTACCAGGGACGTCTTCTGACACCTGCGGACACCACCCGGCGCTTCGAGGGGAATGTACTCTGGCTGGAATCCGCTCTCGCGCGGCACTTCACGGGTCCATCGGTGGTCATCACGCATCACCTTCCCAGTCCACGCTGTATGCACCCCATGTGGCGCAAGTCCTACATCAACTCGGGATTCGCCAGCAACCTGGATGCCCTCATCCTGAAATACCGTCCGGACTGGTGGATTCACGGGCATACCCACAATCCGGTGGACACCCGCATTGGGGAAACGCGGGTGCTGTGCAATCCAGTGGGCTACCCGCTGGAGGAGTTCCGTCGCCAGGACTGGAAGTCCGTGTACATCGACGTGCCGTACGCTACCTGAAGGAGTCTCCCGATGCGTATTCTGCTTAAATTGTCCCTGCTGTGTTATATACTGGGAGTGGCCGGATGTTTGGGTGCCCTGCTGGTGCTTGTGCGACAGTGCGCGCATCTCGCGCCACACTCGATGTGGCTGGCCGGCGGCATCATCGCCGCTCTGGTTCTGGGCCGCAGTATCTGGGAGGCTTGTATCGTTTACCGGGGAATTGCATGGAAGGGAAACTCACTGTAAAAGAAGTCGTCGATATCGCGGGCGACTATTTCGGAACCTGCTACGGACTCCTCCGGACGAAATACTATTACCGGGAGCGGTGGTTTGTATTCCTGACGGTTGCCCTGTTGCTGGGACTTGTCCTGTGCATGGTGGCATTCTCAGTTACCGTGAGCCCATTGTGGCGAAACGTGTTGGGTGACGCCCTTGCCGTTGAGTTTGTGTATGCCGGCTATATGCTGTGGTTCGCGTGGTGGCTGGAGGGGGAATACAAAAGACTGGAGGGCTTGCCCGCGAAAACCACCGGCCCGGAGCTGCGAAAGGCGGTTATCGACAGGCTCTGTGGGACACGGAGCATCCCCGTGGATATGCTGCACAGGGAGGGCCTGGAAATCATCGGCAGAAAAAATCTAATCACGGCCGCGCTTCCTGTGAGTAACTGGGTCTTGTCCGGCGTCATAGCCCTCATTATCGGGTGCGGTGTCGGGGCGCTATTCGCATTCGGAAGCCGGTCCCCACTCTGGTTGTATGTCGGGAATGTCGTTTCCGTTTCGGGTTTACTATTTATCCAGTACGCGCTGGTACTACGAATTGCCGTCTGGCGCATTCGCGAAAATATCATCCCGTCCCGATATATCCCCCTGCACATCCTGCTGGGCGACATGGATAAGCTCTACAATGAGGAGGTCATCGCTTAAAAAGGGTCCCTTTTAGGGACCCGGAAAAGTTAGCCTAAACACATGTCGTAATAACCTCCGGGTGTGCGGAACTCCAACACCGCTCCCCGCGGACCCGCGAAAATGGCGTCCCGGCCATTCCGGCGGGTTTCTATCTGGACGCGGTACTGTCTCGCCCGGCTCACCATCCACGCGAGACATCCGCGGGACACCTGAAAAGATAGATACGGCAGCCCCTTACCACCTTCAGCAACCACCAGAAGGTGGTGCGGGCTAAGACTTATTCCGCCAATCCCCGCCGGGGAGTAATCCATGTCCCAGATGTCCTGGGTCCATTCCGGAGAAACCCCCAAGGTAGAGGTTCCCAGGACTTGGCGTTCCGCAGCGCAGAGCACCATTCGGCTGCCCGTGTCGAGGCCCGTTTTCAGCCATTTCGGCAATTCCCGGGACAGCGTTTCCCTGGACAGTTTCTCTGGTATTCTCACTAAACTCGCTTTCATCACACTCTCCTTTAAGCTAAACGCACACGTCTGTAACCTCCGGGCTGTGGTAATGGGCCCACAAAGCTGATTTCGCCGCCTCTTCTGTCGGAGCGAGTCACATTCAGCAGGTAATATCCGCTTTCCGGAGGAATCCCCGGCTCTCGGTATTGCACCAAATTTGCGGTCAGTAGCGACGAGGCATCCCCGAACCAGTGCCGCAAAATGGCTTCCCTATGCTGGCTGAAAAGAGCTTCCCCGCGTCCTCGCCCCATTCGCCACCAGGGTAGCCCGGGTGCCATTTTCTGAGCCTTGGGCAACCCTATCCAGAAGGAATAGCTGCCTAGGCGGGACGCGCCCGAGTCGGGTGATTGCCAGAAGTCCACCAAGCCCATCAACTTCAGGACGTCCAGTTGCAGATGGCCGGAAACTTCCTTCCACGGCATTTTCTCCAGGCATATATGTTCCGTCGGCACCAGGCGGCCCCGCTGGAAATACACCTGTGCCACCTCAAAAATTCGCTGCTCACCCTGGAAACCGAACACGGCTGTCTCGGACTCCATTTCCTGACACCGTTTTTGGGTAAGCCGGTAAGGTATCCCCAAATATCCTTGTTGCATTTCGTTTCTCCTCTCGACTCGCCGGGTAATCCGGTACGAAAGTTACCGAAAACGGGAAATTCGGTAAGAGGAGTGCGGCGATTTGTTCCGCGTGTTGAAAGGAGAAGCGTATATGTGCGTGATAATTTACTCCCGGCAGCCCTCTAAAGTCCGGGATGCCATCATCGAAAATATGGCCCGGAACAATCCCCACGGGTTGGGGGCCATGTGGTACGAGGAGAATACTCTGGTGGTGGACCAGGTGCTTGAGGAAAACCCGATAACATACTACAGGGAAGCTGCGGCGCGAGCGGAATCCGCGGGTTCCCCCTTGGGTTTCCACTTTCGTAAGCGGACATCGGGAGATGTATCCCTCGATAATGTTCACCCGTTCGACGCGGGAAGCACCTGGATGATGCACAACGGCACCATTCAGGGGGCACTGCCGGATACCGCTGAATTAGCTTCGGATTCCGTCAACTTTGCCCGGCTGATACGGCGAATGGAAAAGGACACCGGGCAAGCCGTTACCGCATCGGTGAACGTACTGCGGATGTTAGGCATGGCCGCTCAAGGTAGCCGACTGTTGCTGGCCCCTAAAACGGCACTTCCCGGCCGTTCCATGTTTCTGGTGAATCCGGGGGCCTGGCAGTTCATCGGCGTCCACGCCATCAGCAATCTGTATGCGTGGGATGCCCACAAGCTCACTGAGGGCCGCTACGGTACCGAGGAAGCGGCTAAAACGAAAAAGAAGCTGCAACAGCAGCTTCGCTTGTTCACCTAAAGACTCGTCCCCGCATCTCGCGGGGATTTTTATGCGGCACGTGCTTCGCTTCCCGGATACCCCTTTTCCATCTGTCGCAGCAGTCTCCGGAAGAGCTTGCTGTTACTGGCCTCCGGTTGCCCTTAGTATCATCCGTCGTCCCCCTCTCGTACCTGGGTAAACGTCACTTGGGTAGTAGCTAGAGTGTCCAGGATATCCCGCACACCGGGCCACTTCAGCCCGCCTTTGGTGACTTCGACCGCCACCAGGCTGGAAAACAGGGATTCCAGCAAGTGAGGACTTCCATCTCGCGTTTCACCGCCGAAGGGCGGTACAAACGCGTACCCGCAATACAGCAGGGCTTTTTCCGGATGCTTGCGAAACAGATACCGCAGGCTGTGCTTTTCCAGCATCCTGGCCCGTTTCCGGTAAACCTTGCGAATGGACTCCGGTAGCGCCATGGATTCCGCAGTCTCCTTCAGCACCGGTGAGCGCAACTGCAGGCTGACGCGAGCCGCTACTTTACGCGGGAGCTGGATACAGGCCAGCCCTTCCGCTGTGCAGCGAAATACAATGTATTCCTTCATGCAACATCTCCTTAACTCGTCGGCGAAAAGGCGAATCCCCCGAAACGAATGTGTCCCGGGCACCCTTGTACCGGCATACGCCGGTGAAGCTTGATAGCGGGATATCCCGAATACCGGGGTCTCACGCTTTCGCAGCCTTGGCTGCACATTGCCGTACGGCTATTACCGGAGACGGAGTATTCGTGGCTACGGGGAAGGAAACCCGGGAAAACGGAACCCTTTCACCGGGGATTCCCGGGGTGCCCCGGCCTCGCTAGAGGACGCTTTTACGAGATGAGCCGGGGCACCCCCAGGTACGGCGAATTCCGGGTCTCCGGTAACACCCACGCGGTGATTATGCCGCGTGTTCATGAAGGAGAACCGTATGCTTTTCGAGGAAAACACCAGGGTACGCCTGGAAGACAAGCGCATCATCAACGGTCGCGCGGACGTCAACCAGCTGGTGCCGTTCAAATATCCCTGGGCGTGGGATAAGTACCTGTCGCAGAACGCCAATCACTGGCTCCCCCAGGAAATCAACATGGGTCGGGATATCGCTCTGTGGCGCTCCCAAGATGGGCTGACGGATGCGGAACGACGTGTGGTTACACGCAACCTGGGCTTTTTCGTTACCGCGGACAGTCTTGCGGCCAACAATATCGTCCTGGGCACCTACCGGCACATCACCGCGCCAGAGTGTCGGCAGTTTCTGCTGCGCCAAGCATACGACGAGGCGATACACACGCACTCATACCAGTACATCGTTGAGTCCCTCGGTCTCGACGAAGGGGAAATCTTCAACATGTATCGGGAAGTTCCTTCCATACAGGCGAAAGACGACTTCCTGATGCGCTTTATCGAGACGCTGGCCAACCCGGGGTTTCATACCGGGACGCCGGAAACGGACGCCGAATTCCTGCAATCCGTCATCGTTTTCGCGGGCATCATGGAAGGGCTGTTTTTCTACGTGGGATTCAGCCAGATTCTTGCTCTGGGACGCCGTAACAAGATGGTGGGGGCCGCCGAGCAGTATCAGTATATCCTGCGCGACGAGTCCCAGCACTGCAACTTCGGCCTGGACTTGGCGAACACCATCAAGCTCGAAAACCCGGCATTGTGGACGCGCGAGTTCCAGGAAACCATCCGGGGCCTCTTCGTAAAAGCCGCGGAACTGGAATGCGCCTATGCCGACGACACCATGCCGAGTGGCGGATTTCTGGGGTTCAGACGCGAGGATTTTCACCAATATGTCCGATTCATCGCCAACCGGCGCCTGGAGCAACTCGGACTCTCGCCACTTTTCCCGGGACAGGATAACCCATTCCCATGGATGAGCGAGATGATGGATTTGCGCAAGGAGCGCAACGTATTCGAAACGCGAGTAACCGAGTATCAGGCCGGAACGCTAGCCTGGGATTAGGCTTCAACCGCATTCTGGGCTACACGCCAAGAATGCGGTTTTTTCGCGTGTAGCAGGCTACGGGGCCGGGAATTCGGGGTTCCGGAACCAGTTAACCGGGGATTCCCCGGGTGCCCCGGCCTCGCTAGAGGACGCTTTTACGAGATGCGCCGGGGCACCCCAATACCGCGAGTCCATCCGCCGAAGGCGAAATACCCGCTCTCCTGAATCTGGACTTCCCGGTAACTCTCCCGAGTTTATTGACGAGGAGAGTGTTATGCGAAGTTTTAGTTTTATCGCCCTGCTGAAGGGCGAGCGGGATGCCGAGAATGCGTTCCCGCAGTGGTTGCTGGAAGCTGCCGACGAGGTATTGGCAGCTAAGGAAATGGAGCTTCGCAACATGGCCACTCTGGTGGCGGTACGGAGTATCCTGGGAGGTGAATTGCGGCGGAGGGAAATCCTTTCCGAGATTCACCGAGAACGGGGAAACCGCAAGTTGCGGTACCCTTGATACCACTCCTCCTGTTTTTTCAGGAGGAGTTTTCTTCTACATCACACAACGCATTCCCGTACCGCATGAAAGCCAACTCTTCTTCCGTGTTCTTTCTTACTGCGGAACCCGTAAATCCGAGCTTTTCCACCGTACGCTTAACTCTTTCCAGCTCCTCGCGCAGCACATCGGCCTTTTCCGGGTCCCCCATGATTATCTCGTCAAGGTAGGCGGCTGCCAGCATCTCGGCCTTCTCCATGTAACGAAGTCCCAGGCTGGGGGGGGCCGGATTTTCCCACTGCGCATCCAGAAGCCTTCTCCGGATGCTGAAAAGATGGAAACAGATGAGCTGTATCTCGTACGGGTTACCCAAATCTTCAACGGGAAGTCCCTGGTTCAACGCTTCATCCCGCATGCGTCTTCCAGTTTCGGTAAGGCGGACTTCCCCGGTAACGACGTCCGCCAGGGTGCAGTGTTCCGGGTAAAATATGGGGAAGGGTTCCTGCATTTAACGCTCCTGAAAGGGGACTCTCAGAGAATGAATATAGCCGGAATGCGCGTTCCGTCAACCGGATAGCTCCGAAATCCGGCAGACTACGGGGCCGGGAATCCGGGAAAACGGAACCCGTTAACCGGGGATTCCCCGGGTGCCCCGGCCTCGCTAGAGGACGCTTTTACGGGATGCGCCGGGGCACCCCGATACCGCGAGTCCCGTCCACCAACACTGCACTCTGCTGCGGGACAATCCCGGGCACCGGACGGTACGCGTCCCGAGAGTCCAGTGGCAACTCGTTCCGCAGCACCTTGGCACTCAGCCCGGACGAGGCCGGATGCGCCGCCCCCTGCGCAGTCACCACGACCCGGGGCATCCGGCGCATCCAAACCCACGGGCTTTCCGGCTGTTTGCGCGGTTTAAGAGGGAATCCGCGAATCTCCTGGTAGCGATGCAACGCGGTACAGTTTCCTTTCCAGCAAGCATCCACCGCCGCCGCGAAATGCGCACGGGATATCCCGAAAGGCAGCGACGCCGCCCATAGCCGGGTTAGCCTCGACTTCATCGTGGATACCGTGGCAGCCGGTAAATCCCCGGGCACAAAAAGACGGATTCCGGTAGGCCCGGATTCGACCACCCAGTTTTCCCCGAACGCTTCGAAACCCGCGATAGCCCCCTTGTCCGGTACCAGTCTGGAGAGGAGTTTCACTTCATTACTCGGACGGTTATGGGACATCTCCCAGGTATTCACGCTCAGGACGGCAATCGGCGCCAGCATCCCCAGCAGAACGAAAATGTCCGCCAGTTTCCGTCTTCGCGGGGCAATGGATAGCGTCAGGAATCCCGCCAGCAGTCCGGCGCAGGCTCCCAGCAATATAAACAGTTCCACGTGCGACAAAGGGGTACCTCCTGTCAGGTACCCCTATTACCGAAGCCCGGGAATTCACGCCGTCCCGTAGGCTACGGGGCCGGGAATGCGGGAAAACGGAACCCTTTCACCGGGGACTTCCGGGGTGCCCCGGCCTCGCTAGAGGACGCTTTTACAGGATGAGCCGGGGCACCCCCTTGCGGCGAATCCCTCTCTCAACGCTACCCGCTCGCCGTCGGATACCCGCACCGCATCCCCCTAAAACCCGGATTCCATCAGGGCCATTCTACGCAACCCACAGGGAGAGGAATCCGGAAAAACAGGGATTCCCGCAAGTGCGGACCCCCTCCCGCGTTGTACAGACAGACGTCGGTAAAGCTGGACCAGGAAACCCTTGTAACGCGGCGCGTCCCATTGAACGCACCCCACGGGGCCGGGAATCCGGGAAAACGGAACCCTTCAACCGGGGACTTCCGGGGTGCCCCGGCCTCGCCAGAGGACGCTTTTTACGGGATGCGCCGGGGCACCCCCTTGCGGCGAATCCCTCACAGTACCTCCGAAAGCTCTGGTACCCACGCCACCGGAACAGGCTTCCCCAACGGCGAAAACAACCCAGCGGCGTCACCAGGAACGAATCCCACGGGGCGGGAAACCCGGGGAACGGAACCCTTTAACCGGGGTTTCCCGGCGGAGCCAGCCCTCGGGCGTAACCCCCCATTCCCTGGATTAGGCTGGCTCCGCCGCACCGCGCTCCACTCGACGAGGGTACCCTTGATGATTCCCCCGCCACTCTGATTTCCGCCCGCAATGATTCCTCACCACGGGGGGTGTTGGAGTAATCATAATCAGGACAGCCCGGCTACCGCCCGAAAGCTCTCTCACGCACCCCCTCCCCCGCGAATTTCCCAACTTCGGTAACCCTCCCACAAATAGGAGTCCGTCGCGTGCTGAAAGCGAAGAGTTCGCCGTTACCGGGTACCCAGTCCGCAGCTTCGCCGCTCGCGGCACAAGCGAAGAGTTCGCCGTTACAGAATATCCCGTCCGGTGCTTCGCCGACGGTGAACACACAGGGCGAATTCACCCAAACTCTGTACCCCCTCTTCTGTCAGGCATGCGGCTACCAGGAATGGGGAGTGGTTGACACGGCGACGTGTCCCCGCTGCGGCCAGATTATGCGTCCGCAAACGGAGCGGCTCTTTCCGGCTTCTCCCAAAGCACCCAGCCCGCGCCCACTCCTTCCCTCGCTCTGACATAAAGGATACCAGCATGGACCTCATCATCGTCGAATCCCCCACAAAAGCCCGGGAGCTCGCCCACTTTCTCCCCAAGTCCTACCGCATCGTCGCCAGCATGGGACACGTCCGCGACTTGCCCGTCAACGGCATGGGGGTGGCCCCGCCCGGTTTCGCCCCGGAGTACGTCCCCACGGACCGGGGCAAGGGCGTCCTCGCCAGTCTACGCAAGGACGCCGCCGCCGCGGAGCGGGTATTCCTCGCGTCGGACCCGGACCGGGAGGGGGAAGCCATCGCCTGGCATATCCAGGACGCCCTGCGCCTCCCCAAAAAGAAAACCGCGCGCATCACCTACACGGAAATCACCGAGTCCGCCGTCAAGCGGGCACTGCAGCATCCCCGGGACATCGACATGCACCTCGTCGCCGCTCAGGAGGCCCGGCGCGTCGCCGACAGAATCATCGGTTACGGCGTGTCCCCCGCCCTGTGTCAGGCGGGCAACGCGCGACTCTCGGCGGGCCGGGTGCAGACTCCGGCGCTGCGTCTCATCGTGGAGCGCGAGGAGGCCATCCGCGCTCACAGCACCACCCGCCACTTCTCGGCGGTACTCCTCGTGGAACCGGGGTTTGAGGCGCAATGGAACCGTACGCCGTACCTCAAGGGTTCCCAGTACGTTATGGACAGGGACCTGGCCGAAAGGGCCGCAAGTCTGGATGCCGTATCCGTCACGCGGGTGACCACTCAGCGGAAAACGACAATGCCGCCCGCGCCCTTCAGCACGTCGGCGTTCCAGCAAGCGTGCTCCGCGAAACTCGACATCGGTCCGGAGATGGCGATGCGTATTGCCCAGAATCTCTTCGAAACGGGGCGCATCACCTACATGCGCACGGACTCCACCAACCTCTCGGAAGAGGCGGTTACGGATATCCGCCGTTACGCGGAAGACCAGGGTCTGCCACTGCCGAAAACGCCCAACGTCTTCCGCACCCGCACCCGCAACGCCCAGGAAGCTCACGAAGCCATCCGCCCCACCAACATGTCCGATGAGGGCGCCAACCTGAACGGCGACGCCCGCCGCGTCTACGCGCTCGTCCACCGGCAGACCCTGCTGTGCCAGTTGGCCCCGCTGGTCGAAAGCGTCACGCAGGCGGAATTTTCCGGTACGCACCTGGAATCCGGCGAGACGTTCCAGTACAAGGCCGCGGGATTCGAAACCCTGGAGCCTGGATTCACCGCGTTGACTCAACCGGAAGAAAAACCCGGGCTTCCCGCCTTGCGCGAAGGGGACACCCTCGACGTACGCGCTGGCACCGTCCAGGAACTCAAAACTCAACCGGCGTCCCGGTTCACCGAAGCCACGTTCATCGCGGAGCTGGAACGGCGCGGTATCGGACGCCCTTCGACGTGGGCCGCCATCCTCGCCACCCTGTACTTCCGCCAGTACATCGAAAAACGCGGAAAGTCCGTGGCTCCGACCCCCAAGGGTTCCGCCGTGGCACACGCGCTGTCGGGGACGAAATTCGCCCAGTACGAGTACACCGCCAACATGGAGGAAGTGCTCGACGGGATTGCCGACGGAAAAAAACGTTACGTGGACTGCGTCGCGGAAATATTCGCGGACTCCCAGCGCGACGCCCGGGCCATTACTCCATTCACCGTCCCGGGTGAGGTGGAAAAACCCGCGCGGGCGCAGGTGAAACGCCGCGAGACTGGAGATAACCCGGCGACACGCGGCACGGGAACCCGCACCAGGAAGGTGACGCTGGGACGAGCGAAAACCACGACGCGCGCGAAACCGGCAACGAGGGCGAGAGCACCCGCCCGTAAATGCTGAATAGGGGGTACGGAATGCGCGGATTTACGTGGTGCCTCGTGCCCCTGTTGTGCGGCCTGTCGATAACACCTGCTTGCGCGGGTCTCCTGGGAGCCATCGGCGGGGGGTACGCCATTGGTTCCATGCTGGGCGAGGCCACCCAGGCGCTGGAACCATGCTCCCCGCGCGGAATCGGTACCCTGCCCGACGCAGCGGTCGCCGCCGCGCAACTGAAGCGAGCGAAACACTACGCAGGCCTCGGTCACATACGGACGGCGTCCCGCTGTCTGGATAACGCGGAAGCGCTCTGGCCGCCGGGAATACCCGGCATCCGGACCACCACCAGGGACATCGCCGCCATAGAGCTGACCAGGAATGAGAAATACCAGGCGAATGTGCTTCGACAACTGGAACGCGCGCACAGGTTCCACGAGAAACATCCCGTGCTGTCCTGGCTGGAAATAATTGCCGTCGTCGCGGTGGGCCTCGTCGCGGTATTCGCCGGCGTGGCGAGTTTTTTCATCTAGCGCCACTAAACGGGGCGGTGAATCCCGCTTTTGCGGTAACACGCCTGCGGCAATTTGTCCGCGTGTTGAATCAAGGAGAGTTACCCATGTTTATACGAGGCGCAAACCCGCACCGCTGGACTCCAATAGGTTCCACCAACGCCGAGAAGTTCGGCCTGGAGCTGGAACTGCTGCATTCCGCCGGAGACGACGTGGTGGATACGTTCCAGATGCCGGCGGACTTGCTACCGGATGCGGGTTATCTGGCGGCCGTTAAATACGACGGTTCCGTCTCGGGTGCGGAGTTCGTCACCCAGCCCGCCACCGTCATGGCCCACCGCCGCAACCTCCCGCGTCTGTTGGCGTACCTGCGGACTCAGGGATTTACCGGAGGCCGTGACGCGGGGCTGCATGTCCACGCCCGGCGCCATGACGGCAACGGAGAGTTGTTCTCCCGCAAGCTGGCGGCCCTGCTCCTGGTCTCGACCGGGGATTGGGACACGCTCCAGCGGACGGTTATGGGGCGTGGTGGCGGCAGGTGGGCGCAGAGTATTCCGTATACGGAGAACTCGAGGTTCTTCAACCGGCTGGAAAACACCCGCTCCCACCTCGGTCGGATGGGGGATGACAAGTACCTGCGGGTGAACTTCCAGCATCAGGAGTCCTACGAGTTTCGCCAGGGGCACAGCAGTACCCGCTTCTCGCGGGTTATCGTCCGCATCGAGTTCGTCGCCGCCGTCCTGCGTTTCCTGGAGCGTGTCTCGGTGGACAGACTGTCCAGTATGGGGAATCCCTCTGCGGAAGTGGTGAAGTTCCGGGAGTGGGTGCAGCGTCACGGCCGCACGGCGTATCCCCACCTCGCCGAGTTTCTTCTGGCAACTGATGCTCCAGACAACCCTCTGGAGTAACTCAAAAGCCTAAGCCCTCTCGCAACGAGAGGGCTTTTTCGTGCGCTTCATCCAAAAGGCGTAAACCCGGCGGCAAACCGTTTACTCCGCCGCAGGGTTGAATCCCGCGCTTGCGGTAACACGCCTGCGGCAATTCGTCCGCGTGTTTACGGGAGATTTACCCAATGTGCTGGATTTTGCAGACAACCAAGCCCCGACAGCTCGATATGGCCGTCGCCGAGAGTGTCGCCGGAAAAAACCCGGACGGCATCGGCCTGATGTGGTTCAACCGGAGCGGTTTCCTCAATACCCATAAAACGGTACTCGGCAAGACGGGATTTCAGGATTGGTGGTACTCCACTTACTGGGATGCCGCCACGGAAGCCGAGGATGCGGGTTCCGAGTTGGCGCTGCATATGCGCCTCGCCACGCACGGCGCGGTCAACGTGGAGATGGCGCACCCTTTTCCCGCGGGCAACGGCGTGCAACTCATGCACAACGGCGTCATCGACGAGGGCGTGTTGGACAACACGCTCAACGAGCGTCTCCAGAGCTACGGGGGCGCCACGGCCTGGGGCTGGTGGAATACCCTCTCGGAAGTCGAGGATTCCGCGTCGGATACCGCCCGCTATGTGGAACTGTTAAGCCGCGTCCTCGCCAAGACTCGCCCGGAGATTCTCCGCCTGCCGGAATTCCGCCGGATGATGGAGTACCAGTTGGGCGACTTCAACCGCATTCTGCTGGGTTTCAACGGAGACGAAGAAAAACGCTTCTACCGGGTGGGCACCGACGGCTGGCAGCAATGGGAAGGCCACTGGGTATCCAACACCAGTTACATTCCAACTCGTGCTTAAACATTCCCCGCGCTTCGGCGCGGTTTTTTTGTGGCAAAGCGCAAGTCCCGTTCATTTGGCTTTGGGCGCGCGGATTTTTGTCCAACGCGCTCAGGAATCCTAAATGGAAAATTTTACCGTCCATTTTCCATTTAGGATTTTTAATTTTCACGTACGATTTCCATGTAGGATTTTGTAATTTTCATTCTGCTCAGGAATCATCCACACATAATTTATTTATTTGTCAGTTGTTTCAGTACGTTAATATTGTTACCAGCAGGTTATAACCACTATCTACACAAAATTGTGGACAGCTTGTATTTGACCTTTTTGTTAATCGAACTACTATAACTTGACACCAACAAAAGGGATACCACATGAATCAAAACTCCTCATAACCGCCCTTACCGAGTCGTAACTCAACCATAAAACTACCTTACCCGTAGTTCCAAAAAATGCCCGTTTCTCGGGCAGGGGGATGCTTTTGCCTTTTTCCAGGCAACCCCTGTCTCCGTGACGTCGGGTAGGGGATTCCGCGCGCCCGTTTCCCTGCGCTCCACGCCAAGTCACCGGAGTAACAGATTTGAATATTGGCAATAAAACACCGAGTCCCGCCGCTGTGCCGGGCTTCGCGGGACATCCGGCGGGGAACGCCGTGCCGCCCAATTCCGGCGTTTCTGTAAAGCCCATGAGGTGGCAACTCAGGAGACGCCTTTGCAGCAACCGGACTGGGTAACCTTGTGTGACAACGTAGTATCTCGCGTGCGGAGAACCATCAGGACGAGGTTCCCGCACTTTCTTTCATACTTTGATGAGCCGGAAATCAGGAGCGAAGTGTTTCTGGCCATCGTTGAGCGAATGGGAAAGGAGGGAGGAAAAAATCCGGGTTATCTTGCGCTCATGGTAACCCGGCGCTGGTTGCGTTCACCGAAAGGCCCTGTACGTTTGCCTCGGGCTTCCTCGACAAAACGGGTCCCGGGCCACTGGGAAGCTCTGCGGACGGTACCCCTGGAGGAAGCCGAGGAACTCTACCCCGAAACGTTTCAGAAGGAGTCCCCGGACGTCCCGCCGGAAACCCCGGTGCTTACGGCCCTGGCGTGCAAGCGGGAAGGACGCCCTTACGACGTATTCCATCTCGGCGGCCGGGGAAACGCCGAAGCCGTCGTCAGGGAAGCTATCCGGATGTACACCGAAGTCTATCCGGAACTGGCGCTTCCCACGGCACACCGGGAAATATGCCGCATGGGGAACCGGATGTTACATGGAGAGAGAATAAACAGGGGGCGGCGAAGCTACCGGCAACTCGCCGCATTGTACGTCGAGGTGTACCGATGCCGCCGCCCAAGAGGCAGTACCCGCAATTAACACGGGACAGTCACCCGCTACTTCGGTAGCGGGTTTTTTTATCCAGGAAGCACGAAAACCCCTTCGTTCTACGCCCGGTAAGGGGTAATTCCGGCATTGCGCATCACCGCCCGCGCATAATACACCGCCTGCTCCGGGTACACCCCGGCCGCCACCTGGGTGGGCCCGGCGTTATAGGCGACGAGAGCGCGACTTACGCTGTGGAACTCCGTTACCAGGTAACGCAAGTACTTCGCTCCCCCGGCAATGTTGGCCTTCGGATTCCACGGGTTGACGTGCAGAAGATTCCAAGCCGTTGCGGGCATCAACTGCATCGGGCCGATGGCCCCCGCCGGGGACACCCGCTCCGCGCAGTTTTCGAGAAACCCGCGATTCTCCTGGTGGATGACGGCTGCCACCAATAGCGGTGGCAGGTGGTTTTTCCGCGCCGCCCTGAGCGCCGCGTGGGCATACGGCCCTGCGAGGTGGCGAGCCGTTACCCGCCTGGCGGCACGGCGGTATTCTGTAACCACCGGGGAGTGCGCCAGCATCCGCACCACCGGTGCCGCCCGCGATGGCGGGGCATGATGCGGTGCCTCCCGCGAAAGCCAGCCCCCCAGGATGAGGGGTACCAGCAGCAGCCACTTGATGGACGCCGCGCTAGCCACCGGGCGTATCCAACCGGGTGTTTTTCGTCTTGTACGGCCCCCGCTCTCCTCGACCGGTGACGCAAACGAAGAAAATCCAGCCGAGGGTTTCCGCGGCCGTCCGGCGCCGGGATTCCATGAGATGTTCCAGCATCTCGGCCCGCCCGCCGTTTCCAGACTGCTGGTAGGCTTCCATGAGCGCGCGGTACCGGCTCTCGGCTTCGAGTCGCAAACCGTATTCGCCCTCATCCGCCAATTCTTCTTCCCAAAGGGGGATATCTCCGGTTTCCCGGATATACGCACAGAATTCGGCGGCCAGTTGCGGCAGAATGGCGCTCCGCTCCTGTACGGGAATGCGCTCTCGCGAAAATACCCGGTACAGGCCCGGGTACTCCTGGCTACGCGCCGCCGCGTCGAAATCCACTCCAGGCAAGGGGAACGCCGGGTCCAGGATGGCTTCCCCGAGAAGGGATTCCGGCAGCATGCCGGGGGTAGCGTCGTCCTCATCGACGGGACCGATGCGATAGGGGTGCAGGAAGCTGGTTTCCGCAACGTTGGCCAAATCCTGGTGCAGCGCATCGCGCGCCCCCTGGGTGCGCAGATAAACGGCATGCACTCCGGTCGGACTCAACGCGCCTTCGGAGATGCGGTTTTTGATGTAGTTGGACGTAGCCAGCGCCACCTCGTTGACGAAATGCAGCAGGTTTTCGTACTCCTTGTTTTTCTCCAGCACTCGCAAAGCGGCCAGGAGGAATTCCTGCCGGACATCGTCGGCATCCGCCACGGAAACGGAAATCTGCTGCCGGAGGGCGTTATGAATGCGCGCGGACTTCATGCGCATATGCAGTTGAAACTCGGCGTCGGAAAGGATTGCGGGGGTAAAGGTAACGGGCATCGTGGCCTCCTGGGCAGGGTTGCGGGAAAATTCCCGACACCTGATAGGGGCCAGCGGACACCGTTAAGAGCCTCTGTAACGTTTTGGTTACAAAGGGGAATAAAAAGGCATAAAAAACCGCCCCACAAGGGGGCGGGCGAGTCGGTTAAACTCAGAACGGAACGTTGTCCCGTCCGCGGGCGGCGCGGGGAGCGCGGCCCGTGGAACCCCCACGGCTGGAACCCCCAGCGGAGCCACCACCGCGGCTGCCGCCGGAGCGGGAACCGCCGGTGGAGCCCCCGGAGCGAGCGCTGCCGCCGGTGGAGCCGCCGGAGCGTCCGTTACCGCCGGAAGCCCGGCCACGGGGGGCGCGGCTGTCGCCGTCACCCTCAGCCAGAATTTCCAGTTCCATCGGGCGAACCACACCCGAATCCGGACGCTCTGCATCGGGTTGAAAATAGCCCGCGACGCGAATACGGTCCCCTTTCTCAGGGATAGCAATCCGGTCCGACGCTTCGTCGGGCAGGAACACCGTCAGCCAGATTTCGGCGTCCTCCGCAAAACCACCGTCCGGCAGCTTCGCGTGGATGGGCAGCTTGATGTAAGCGCCTTCGGAGCCGTCCTTGCGCTTGAAGAAGTCCTTTACCGCCACAAACCCATATGCTTCTGCCTTCATGTTCAACATCCTTTGCCTCTAGGGCATAACTCGCGACGGAATTGCCGCACCCCCCTTACCGCATTTGCGAAATTCACTTTTTAGAGGCCGCGCATCGCTGGATGCGGCCAGAAACCTCGACGAATTTTCCCTCTCCGGTAATCGGGGAATCTGAGTCAACCAGGGGACGCGCAATGCTGAAGGGAAACACGCCGGGGAAATTCACCCCTCTGGGAGACGGGCTGCATCTGGGATTCGAGCTGGAGCTGTTTCACCGCAGAGGGTTTTCCGTCGTCCAGGACCTGCCCGCGCCGGAAAAGTGGCACCCGCAACTCGAGGGTTACGTGGCTGCGGCCATCCCGGAATTATCGGTGGACGGCGCGGAATTCCTCTCCCAGCCGGCCACGCTGGAGGAACACCGAAAACGACTCCCGATATTCCTGGAATACCTGCGGGACAACGGGTTTCGCACCAAAAAACGGGAGCGCGCCGGTTTTCACGTCCATGTGGAACGTGGGGCGCTCGGCACGGACAGGGATTTCGAAAATAACCTGGAGAGGCTGGTGGCTTTGCTCATCTACGGCGGGGGAGCCTGGGAGCGATACCAGCGCCGGGTGGCCGGACGCTGGGCGAAGAGGTGGGCGTCCCCCGGCCGGAAGTGGGCGTCCCCGCGCTGGTGGGGAACCCCGTCCCCTGAAGAAAGGCTAGACCTGGCGGCCCTGTGGGTGAAACAGAACACGTCGCGAAAAAGCATCCGCATCAACCTGCAACATCGGGCCACCCTGGAATTCCGCCAGGGCGCGGCGTCTCTGGATGCGAGGAAACTGTTGGGCTTCCTGGATTTCTGCGAATCGGTGTGCCGCTATGCCCGGGACACAGAGCTGGAGCCTGAATCCCCGCGTCAGGAACTGGCCCGGTTTCTGGAATTCGCCCAGGAGGCTGGTTACACGCTGCCCAGTCCGCGCCGGAAACTCCAATTTCGCATCTCCGGTAACCCGCGCACGGTAATTGTGCCGTGAGTTCTGGAGACGCGAAATTGTGCCTGAAATGGAGTAAGCCGGGAAAATTCATTCCCTTGGGAGCGGGTTTGCACTTGGGGTTCGAGCTGGAGTTGCTGCATGCTGATGGGCCGGATGACTGTATCGCAGCGTTTCAGCCGCCGGACGATGACGATGCCCTCATCGGGCCGGACTATCTCGTCGCCGTCGTCGAGGACGGCTCCGTTTACGGCGCCGAATTTCTGTCCGCTCCCGCCACACTGGAAGAGCATCGCCAACGGTTGCCGGAATTGCTCCGGTTCCTGACAGGCTATTCGGAGTTTGAAGCGCCGAAGAGTGGTTCTGCCCAAATCGAGGATACGGGATTCCATGTCCACGTGTCCCGGGAAGTCCTGGGAGAGGAAAACCCTTGGCAAGCGCTGGAGACACTGGTGACGCTGCTCATTTACGGCGGCCCGGCCTGGCAGGATTACCAGTTGAAACTGGCGGGCCGTTCCGGAAATGACTGGGCGGCGCGGCGGACAGGCAACCAGTTCCGTCCACGGGAAGACGTGCTTTTCTCGCAACGGCGGCAATTCTCGCCGCTGTGGATACACGAAGCGCGGTACGCAAAGGAGCTGCGGCTAAACCTGCGGCATGACCACACCCTGGAATTCCGGCAGGCGGCATCCAGCGACAACCCGGATACCCTGTTACGCTGGATGACTTTCTGCGAGGCCGTCTGCCGGTTCGCGAGAGTATACGAGGGTCGCGACGATGTCGTGGATGCGGAGGAGCTGCAGGTGTTTCTGGACTGGGCGCGGGAACACGGTTACACGCTGCCGCCCCGGTAAACCTCTCACCCGCCGGAAGGCGGGTTTTTTTGATGCGCCGAATTGGGCATTTGCGGTAAGGGGGTACGGCAATTGTGCCACGTGTTGAAGGAGAGCTGGGTTATGGCGGAGTTTTGCATTGTCGATATTACGAGGATGGATGAGACAAGGGTAGTTCGGTTACTAAAAGAGGGTGCCGTTTATGACGAAACAATAGCCGGTACCGAGCTGAGTTCCGAATTTCGCATCTCGTCTCGGTACCCACGTCGAGAATTAGCGGAGGAGGCTATTCAGCCTCTGCGCAACAAGTACCCCGGGATACGACTTGCGGTGGTGGTTTTTTCATGGGGGGTTCCGATTCTGAGGGATATTCGGGAAGAAGAATAGCCCCATGTGGCCCCTTATGGGGCGCAACCCCTACCCGCCTTCCGGCGGGTTTTTTAACCCCTTTTTTGCAAAAATTCAGGTAGCTCCGGTATCCCGGCCAGCACTTCCGCATCCAACCTCCAGCGGCTTAACCGGGTCCGGCAGTCCGCCGCACGCAGACTGGAGCCATCCAGCAGCGCCACCACGAGGCGTGTTTCCCGCAAAATCCCCAGCACGTCATCCGGGATACCCTCCGCAACCGGTGGTACCCCTTCCCAGGACTGCCCGGCGCACAGGCGTAACCCATCCTCGAGAATCTGGGCGGGCAACGCCAAAAATACTCCCTGCGCCGTTTCCCAGTCAGAACCAAGGAAACGCACCCAGGCGCACTTGTCCCCCTCCACGAGCCTCCAGCCGCTCCGGATGTTCCACAGTCCCCCATCGTAAGGATGCCCCTCGCCCTGCAGCAACAGCGCCGTCGTCGTGCCCATCATCCTCTCCGTACTCTTGCGTTTGCGTGAAAAATATACCGGGATTTTCCGGATTGCGCAACAAACCGCGAAAAATGCCCAGCAATGCGTTTTTACCCGTGAGTGGTACTCTAGTAACCCATACCACCATAAAATGCGGCAGCGGGCACGTACGGGGCCTTCCTGGGCGTTTTTAGGGCGGACTCTCGGTGGCCGGACACGGCGGGGCCGGGAATGGCGATGCGGCCATCACCGGACCCGCATATCCGAAATGCCACCGCCTCGCGATGGCGCGCGTTATACGCGGATACGCTATTACCTGGTAAACCACGCGCGTGTATATACGAGTATAACGCACGCGGGCGCGTCATCGCGAGGAGGCCATCGGGAGGTCCGGTTCCAGGAGACGCGGGGCGAATCCGGAAAAGCGGACACCCGAATAAAAACACTTTAGCTAAAGTGTTTTTATTATTACTCCAACACCCCCTCCACTAAGGAAATTTTCCGCCACAAACCGGGTGCCGCCGAGTCTCTGAGTGCGAATGAAACCCATTCAACCTCCCTCTCCCTTGAATTTCTCCCTTTTCCTTCCAGTTTCTCTCTTAGACTGACTCTATCTGATTTCTTGATTTCCTTGATTCTATTATATTTTATAAAGAGTTCTCTTTTCTTCAATCAGCTTGAATCAGCTTGATTATTACTAATATTTATTTTTTATCAAAGAGATAATCAGCTCATCAGCTACTCAGCTTCTTTACCGGTTTCATTTCTGGTGGAATATTTTGGGGAAATTTTGGTATCGGCATTTTGCATATATTAACTTACGCGGGCGCGCGCGTGCGCCTGCGCAGGGGTAGGGAAAGCTGATGGAGCTGATGAGCTGAGCAAGTTGCGGATGGGAAAGGGAATTTTTCGAGGCGGGCTGATTTCCGGTTGATTTCAGCCTGATTTGGGGGTTTGTGGCCCCGGCGTCTCGCCGTTCCGGCCCTGGGGCCGAGACATCCCGCAACGGGGGAGACGGAAGGCCTCCCGCAGACGGTTACCGCACTCGCGAAATTCACTTTTCCGGGGATGAATTCGCGGGCTTCGGTAAGGGTCGCAAACCGCCACGCAAGCTGGGAGAAACTGATGCGCAAACTCCATCTCGACAACCCGTATACCGCCGAAGAACTCGCGCTCGAGAGCAGGCGGTTGGAATTTTCCATCACGCTCGCCTTGGTTTCTTCGGGGGCGGTTGTGCTCTCTGTAGGCTTCCTGCCCATGTATTTTCCATATGCGGGTGATTGGGGATTTTTGGTTCCGGCACTTAGTCTCGGTTTCTTCCTGTTTTTCGTATACGGCGCCGGGCACCATTCGGGCACGGACGAGGTGGTGGACGCAGACTTCCTCACCCGGTTTCCCCCGTACTGCAGGCAACTATCGGAAATCCTGGAAATCCCGGATTTGGCGGGGTACGTCTGCGCTGTGCGCGAACAGGGGCGGGAGTTGACGTCCTTTGAGCTGGTCCAACTGTGGCTCATCGCTATTGACCGGGAGCGACAATCCGAACGACAGAAGGACGAACAGTTCAGGAGAAACCAGGCGCTGGAAGTGCTCAGCCGCGTCAGGGCCGATTGCCAGTAACCCGATTTCCGGCAGTGTCGCTAAATTTCGAGTTGTTCCCCGCCACGAAGAGGTGTTTTTCCTGTCCAGCGAGGCTATCCGGCGCCTCAAGGGAATTTCCAGGCAGGCTCGTGATTTGCGTCGAGGTTACCGGAACCCGCGTCTCGTTTGATTCCGCCCGAACCGGGCGTCGCTCCGCTTCGCGGGGCTTTTTGCGAATTCGCCATCTCCGGTAACCCGTCGGCAGAAATTGTCTGCGAGTTCACAGGAGAGTTACCCATGTGCGAGAAAGACGGCAACCCCAGATTCATCAGATTGGGAGGCGCGGGCACCAGCGTTGGTTTCGAGCTGGAGCTGCTACACGCAGACGGTTGCGACAGTATTGAGGAGTTCCACGCGGATTACGCTCGTTACCCGTTGGCGAGGGGATTTCTCGGAGCCATCAAGGAAGACGGTTCCGTCCGCGGCGCCGAGTTCGTCACCCACCCCGCAACCCTCGCGGAACATCGCAAACGGCTCCCGGAGCTCTTGATGATGCTCCGGGAATCCGGGTTTTACGCGGAAGGTGCCGCCAGCGGCCTGCACGTTCACATCGGACGCGAGGTATTCGCTGAAATCGGGGAGAATAAGGGTATTCCCCGTCTGCTGGCGTATGGTGTTTTCGGCGGCGCGCCATGGAACGCCCTGCAGCGCCGGGTGATGGGCCGGGTTGGTCGCGAATGGGCCGGTGCCGGGCTTCCCGGTACGGACGTCCCGGCGGGTTTTGCGGAGCGGCTGAAACTGGCCGAATCCTGGGCAGATACCTGGGACGGTGAGAAATTTACCCGTGTCAATCTGCAACATGGGGCCACTCTGGAATTCCGTCAGGGTACCGCATCCACACAGGTGGCCCGCGTTCTCGGACGTATCGAGTTCGCCCTGGGTTTGTGCGAGTACGCCGTCGGAGCCCCTTGGGCACAGGACCTACCGGAGGCCGAAGTCGCTAATTTTCTGGGTTTTCTCGAGGATAAGGGATATACGGCCGCGCTGAGCCGGGCCCGTTGAGTTTCACCGCTACCCGGCCTTGCGCCGGGTTTTTTGTGGTGAATTCGGGAAATCCGGTAATAAGAAACACCCGACAGGAGTCGAAAATGACGAATACCCTACACCCCAATACAGAGTCCCGGGAAGCTGCCGCCGCTCCCCCGCTACCGCCGCTGAGTATGCCGCAGATGGTGCTGAACACGTATATACCCCTTCTACTGTTTACGTTCCCGATAACGGTGCTGCTTTTTCCTTTATGGGTGTGCGGGATGGCGGCTTTGGCGTCGGCCGTGATGCTGGGTTTATTCCTGGATAAACGCCGTATTCGATTAAATCGGGAAACGGGTACCGACTGCGTTTACCGGGTGTACATCAACGGCGAGGTGCCGTCCCACCTGCTGCCCCGCCGGGAGTTCGAGCGGATACGCCTGGGTGTCCTGTCTTCTTCTGAAACCTGGACCCGGCAAACCGAAAACCTGCTGCATTTCTGGTGGCGGCTATTGCTGACGCTGCTGCCCGCATTACTGATGGTTCCGCCCGCTGCGGTGTTCTGGGCGCTGGTGTACGGCCTGTACGCCCACCCGGATGCCACCGGCACCATCCTGGAACACCTGGCGCGTATCCAGACATGGCCGAACATCCTGCATGTCGCTCTCGACAGCCTGGGAGTAGTCTGGGCGCTGGTTTACGCGGGTTGTCTGATGACCGGGAGTTGTGGTTACCACAACGTCATCGAGGACGCCTGGAGCAACCAGATACTGGATAGCCTGGATGCGAAGGTGCCGGAGAACGAGAAATTTCGGATTCAGGTAGAGATGAAGCACCGGATTGTCTCGTTTCGAGGTATCCGTGAGCGCCACGAACCCGAATCGCCCGTCTCCGGTAAAGGAGCGGCCCATACACTCAAAGGAGCGGCAGCATGAGTCAAACCATTCGAACATTCGGCGCGGGTCTTCTCGCCTCCGCCTGGCTGGCCCAGCATTACCAGATGGTCTACCTGCACACGGTGGGCGAGACCGATATCAATTACGCCTACGACCTGGCGATTCGCGCCATGGGTGGTTCCGGCCCCGCCGAGGTACTGGGTCTCGGCGGTTACGTCATCGCCGTCTACCTGCTGCTCTGCCTGGGTGCCGGCATGCTGCTGGCGGGTTTCCTCTGGCCGCTGCTGGAAACCACGGTGTTGGGCCTGTTGGGACTTCCGGCGTTTCTGTGGCGGATGTGTCGAGACTGGCACGGCGAGGATTCCCGGTGCCAAGCCAAGCCGCACAGGGACACCTGGAGGGATTGTTTCGATTTGGACTTGGGCGAGGTGGAAGTTTGTACCCCTGAATCGGAGGCTTCCTCTACCCGAAAGTCCTCGTTATCCGGCACCTTAAAACTACCTCTCGCGCGCAGTATTCCAGAATGAAAAACCCCGTTACCCGCCTTGTTGTCGCCGGACTTGCCGGGCTGAGCCTCTCCGCTTGCGTCGGGCAACCCGTTATTCCGGGCGGGATGCTTTACCCTTCTGGATACGGTTCCCCGCTGTATGCGGTTCCCGGCGGCACCTTCGCCCCATACCCCAACCTCCAGACGCCGCTCCGGTACAGGAGATGGCGACGTCCTGTTCAGGAACCCCGCAGGTTTCGCCCTGTGCGGCCCCTGCTCCGGCGTCCCCTGATTCTCGGCCAGTTACGATAACACGCGTCCAGGAAAACACCCGGCATGCCCGAAGTCTACTGCAACAGCCTTGCTCTCGAAGCCTCCATCGGAGACATCGAAACCGCCGCCCTGATTTTCCGCGCCCCCGTGCCGGACTACACGATGCTTTTTGCCAGCATATTCGACCGGGACGTATTCCGCCGGTACCTCGCCTTCGTGCGCGGGGAACTCCGCTGGCACCGGGAAGGCGGCCCTGCCAATGCGGTTTTCCCGCCCCTTCCGTATCGGGAAAGCCGCGTCACCCGGGACGGGGCCCTGCGCGTGCGCTTTCTCACCCGCGGGAACCCGGAGATTTTCTGTCACGCTCTTTCCATGGCGGCGAGCACCGGTTATCTGGAGATGCACAGCTACCGCAGGCACCCGCGGCATGCGCGCTGGAGCGACTGGTACGGCGGATACCCATCGGACAGTCTCCCAGCCACTCCGCAACGCACCCTGTCCGACTTCGGCCTCCCCGCGCGCCTCATTCCCAAGCCTCGCGGTTATCGCGCCATGCGACTTTCCTGAAAAAGCCGAATCCGCCACCTCCGGTAATACGGATACCACAATCCCGTGGCGAGTTTAGGAGATGGGCATGCTTTTCCTGGCATATTCCGGCTGTGTTGGTATCGGCATACTGTTGTACACTGGCCTCGTCCGCCCCGTGTTGTTACGGCGCGGCTGGGTATAACCGAAGGAACCCGCTTTTTCGCGGGTTCCTCCTCTACGACGCTCCTTTCTGGAGTGTCGTTTTTTATGCGGGATGCGCCCGGGCCCAGTCCCGCGCAAATTGCTCTCGCAATAACCCCAAATCCCGCCCACCCAGCGTCAACCCCATTTCCCGGTTATCGTGTAAAGAGGCTTTCGAGAAATTCTCGCTACCGATAAACCCGGCGGTTTCCCCGCAAATCATCTTGGCGTGCATGTACAGGGGTTTCTGGGCAGCAGCCTTATCTGTACACCGTGGCGCATCAGCCCGTGCACGTTGCGCTTATCCTGCCGGGAAATGCTGGCGGGCAGGATAACCCGGGCCAGCCGTCCTTTCGCGGCGATGGCGTGCAGGATGGCGGAGTCGTTGCCCATTTCCTCGGATTCGATGTCCACCGGCCCGGGTTGCGCGATGAGGCGCACCAGAGTTTCCTGACTACCCGGGGAAAGCACCAGCGTCTGCCGGGGACCCGGCCCCGCGCGGCGGTTTTCCCAGTCCGCCGTGAAAACCGCGTTGGCTGCCCGCACCACCTGCGGGTTGCTAGTAACATACAGATATTCCCGGTTTCGGTGAAAGGCGCTCCAGTCGAAATTCGCGCTGCCGATTTCGCATTCGTGCCCGTTGCAGACGTATTTCGCGTGGGTGTACACGAAACGTCCGTTTACCGCCTCGAAACGGCGTGGGGCCCAATGTACGGCGGCACCCGCAGCCCGCGCTTTTTCGTATTCCTTGTGCACCTGCCATGGTTTCATGCCGTAGGGATGTTCATCCAGTATGACGGAAACCGCCACACCCCGCCCACGGGCCGCCCGCAGAGCGGAAAGGACTTTCCTCGAGGACAGGTAATACACGTCGAGATGGACTTCGCGGCGGGCGGCTTCGATGACGCGGACGACGGGGGCCGGGCCGGCCTGGGGTTCGATGTAGAGCATCACTGTTCTCCTGTGTGTCCGGATAATACCGAATTCTCCGTTTTTGCCGCGAGCGGCGAAGCTACGAATGGGACTCTTGTAATACCGAATTCTCCGCTTTCGGTAACCCGCTTGCAGGAATTGTCCTGCGTGTTACCGGAGAGATATTATGTGCCTAATTATCAAGACGGCCCGCCCGTCCCGCATCACCCGCGCCATCGCCAAGTCGGCGCAGGACCAAAATGGAGACGGTGTCGGCGTCATGTGGTACGACGCCGAGGGGCACTTACGCCACCAAAAGTGGATGAACGTCCCCCTGAAAAAGTGGTGGCCGGAGTGGCGGAAAATCTGCCTCGAGGCGGAGGCCGCCAATTCGGAACTCGCCGTTCATTGGCGGATGGCCACCCACGGCACCACCGACGAGACCATGTGCCATCCCTACGCCATCGAGGCTGGTGACGGCCTGGTGCTGATGATGCACAACGGCATCATCAGTGGTTACGGGGAGAAGTCGTTTTCCCTCAAGGGTGTCACCGGTGCCGTTCAGGCGGAACCCGCGAAGTCCGACACCTGGGAGTATGCCCGGATGCTGGAAAGCATTCTGGCGGACGACGGCGGCTTCCGCCGTATTGTAGGCAACGCCGCGTTCCTGTCCTTGCTGGGCGGGGATATCGGTAGCGGCAACAAGCTGGTGTTCGGCTTCGACGAAAATCCGGCGAAGACGTTCACCATCGCCAACGAGCATGCGGGTGTCGAGTACGATGGCCACTGGTTCTCCAATACGTATGCCTGGGATGCGCATGAGCTTTCCCACGGCAAGGTGGGAACATCGCGGGCCAAGTACGGAACGGCCACCGGTTACACCCGCTATTCCGGGGGGTACACCGGCAAGACGTGGCGTGCGGATACCTGGGAATCCGAGAATAGCGTGGATTACGGGAACTACCCGCTCACCACGACGGTGGCTCCTAAAAAAGCGACATACTTCAGCCCGGGAGCGGTGGTCAACGCGTTCCGCGCCGACGTCTCCGCGGCCTTGGCGGCCCTGGAGGAAATCGCCGGGTGCTCCACCCGTGTCGATGGTCTGCTGATGTTGGCGGTCCATGACCGGAGAGAGGCGGAACGCAAGTTGCTTTCCGATATCGAGTACTTCGCGCAGACGTATGCGGATTACTACCACGAAACCTGAGTGTTTAGCGGCGTTGCCCCCTTTTAGGGGGCTTTTTTAATTAAGAGCAAGGACGAATTTCACGACTCCGGTAATAAGGGCATCCGCCACCCAAAGGAGTTTCCCATGTCTGAAGTTTCCCCGCTTTTCGCGGACACCGCCGTAACCGCCAGCCCCACGCCGTCTGCGGGACTCTCGCCGGTCCAACCCGCACCGCCGCCGCTCCCGGCGGGTGACGACTACTCGGCGTTTTCTCCTGCCGCCGTCGCGCAGAAGACGGGCGCCGCCAACGCGGCCCGGCAACTGCTCGAGCAGCACAAGTCGAGTTCCCTTGGTGACTTGGGCAAGCAGCTCAACACCCTGGTGGAAACCGCGCGGGGCTTGAGCGCCCCCGCACCCGGGCAGGCGCCGCATCACTCCGGCCTTTTCGGCCTCACCGGCCTGATGTCGAAGTTCCGCTCCGAGAAGGAGCAACTGCTGGCGCACACCCAGAGCATCGAAACCCGCATCCAGGGACTCACCAAAGCGTTACAGGGCGGCATCGCGCTGGAGCGGCAGCACATAGGCATACTGGACGCCATGTCCGCCCAAAACCGGCAGGGGAAGCTGGCTTTCCAGGAAGGTTTGCGACGTTGCGAGGCGTGGATTCCCCAGGCGGAAGCGCGGGCCGCGGCGGCGCCCACTCCAGAGGAGCGGGTAACCTGGCAAAACCGCGTCAACCAGATGAAAACCTGGCGCGAGGATTTCGCCAACGCCAGCACCCTGGCGGACAACCAGGCGGTATCCCTGGAAGCGGAGAAACAGGTTTCTCGCAATTCCGTGGACGCCTGCGAGCGCGTCATCAGTTTCACCATTCCGGCATTGGAGCAGGTGGCCGCGCAGCAGGTGATGCTCCTGGAGCAGCAGGCCACTCTGGGTGCGGCACAGGCCGGGAAGGACGCTTTCGCGGCGGCGCTGAAATCCTCGTCGGAGCTTCTGGGACAGAACCTCGTGGCATCCTCGGAAGCGGCGGGACAGAGCGTATTCGACGTGGGTGCCTTGAGCGAAGCCCAAAAAGTGCTGGACGCGGCACTGGCGCAAGTGTCTGAGAACACGAAGAAGCAGGAAATGCAGCGGCAACTGGACGCGCAGACCCGTGCGCAAATGGCCGCACAGTACCAGCGGCTGGGGATGTCGTCATGAACCCAGCTCCCGCGCTGGACCCGCAGGCCGTCGTTGCCGGGGCCGTCCGGAACGGGTTGGCCCATACCCCGGAAATGCTGGGCGACATCTGGCGGGCGACATTTCCGGCGCTGTTCTGGATTGGCGGAGGCTGGCTATGGCGCCTGAACCGCGGTGCCCTAGCCGGGGCGGGTGTCGCCCTGGTGGTTTCTGTGGAGCGAGATTTCGGACTGTATGCGGGCTTCGTCGTGGAAACCCTGCTGCTGGTGGGTTTGAGTCTGTGGTCACCTGACAAAGCGGGGTATTCGGCGTTACGGAGTGTCCCCTGTCCAGCTTCGCCGCTCGCGGCACAAACCGGGAAACCGGCCATATTCCGAGGTGTAAACACGGGAGGTACCGGATGATGGCGAGGCCGACGAGGATGACTTCTAGTCCACAAAATACATGGAACCCATTTGGGAACATACCGCAGGGGCTCCTTGGCAATCGACCTGTACGGGAAACCCCGTTTTTCGTATTTCTGGATGAATTCGGGCAGCATGTCGGTGCTTCCGGCCCAGGGAACCCCGGGCAAGATGCCCCGCTCCGGAACAACTCGTTACACGCGCTGCTGGAAGCCTTGGGGATGGACGCGGAACACGGAGTTTTCGTGGTAGATAACCGGCGGGAACCTGGTGGCGCGGATGTCGCACCCCGGCGCAGCGCGCGGCTACGAGGATATCGCGGGATGGTGCTGCGGTGAATGCGCTGTTGAGCCGTACCAGCCAGACACCCTTATGGATTACCCCGTCCCCCGCCCGGAGTCTGAGGGAACATGTGATTGTTGTGGGAGCGTCTTCTGAAATTTCCTCGCGACTCCTGAATCTCATCCCCCCCGCCGAAACCAACCCGGAGGCCCCTCCCTATCGCCAGTTCGCCGACCGCCTGCTGGCCGCCCTCGTCGAAGGCTTGCAGGCCACCGAAGGGGGTACGGTGGCCCAGCGGAAAGTCTCTCGGCCCCGGGGATACCGGGGAATGGTGCTACGGTGAGCGAGTTCCGCGAAAAGTTGGGTATGGAACGAGCGAATTCCTGGTTTGTGCCGCGAGCGGCGTGGGGAGGATAGAATCCGATGCTGTCCGCGGGCAGGAAGGGGCCACGGGGCTCGGCCAGTTACCTGTCCCTGCTCGCCCTGCGCGATGGAGATGGCCATCATGTTGGCGCTGGTGCCGGACATCGCGGCCGCCTCGCGCAGGGCCGGATTCAGGGTGTTGATGACGGCGGCCTGGAACCTGGAGTCCGCTGAGATGGAGTATCAGGAGCCGCCGGAAATTGGCAGGAAATACCCCTTAATGCAGTCTTTGTTGAGGATAGCGATTTGTACGTGGGTTTTTCTTCGAAAACCGGAGGTTGGGTAAACGCGTTCGGCTTCCAGGAAAGCGCAGCGAACAGAATCGTAAGCGCGAAAGCTCTTGTTTTTTCTGTAGCGATGCAGCGTGTTAATCACCTGGCAGTCCAGCTCACGCATCAATAAATCCTTGCCGGAGCGGTTTTGAGGCAGTTGTTCGTCGGCATCCCGGTATATCCGCGCCAAGTATTTGTAGGCTTTTTTGACTTCCCCTATCGCGGGTTGTGTACCTAAATCCAGGCAGTATCCCAAATCCAATATAGCGCCAATCACCGCCGGGTTTTTCAATTTTCCACGTTTCTCTTGTTCCTGCGCCCAATCCAAGGCGCGCTGGGGGTCACTTTCCCAAAAGTAGATGCCTCGGCCCAGCCAATCGTAGGTATTTTCGGACATTGCCAGAGGGGTTTGTCCGTTAATAACTTGGTTGCCGACCTCTTCGCTGGTTCCATGGAACCCGAAACGAAAACTGGCCTGTGTTCGATAGAGGTACCACGCGTCTAGTTTCTTGTCTTCCACGCGGCCTCCATCTCTTCAGTCTTTAATAAGACGTATGGGTTTGCCGTCCTCCGAGAGAACCCCCAATTCCCTCAAGAATGCGCGAGCCTTTTCCCTGCCGCGGGTGTTTTCGTTGAACCACCGGTCCATGTCCGCCAGCAAATCCTCATGTCGAGCAAACTCGACGTACATTTTCGGCTCTTTGGATGAACGTTGGTTTGAGTGAACGGGGTTCGCCATGACTCACCTCCTAGTGAGAAACCGTTGGATGTATTATACACTCGCCACGGGGCACCACAAGATTACGCATCCGCAGGGATAGCCCCTTACCGGATTCCAAAAATTGGCGCGCCCCCTCGCGGAGCGGGACGCCCGGCGCTTTCGCAGGGTTGACGAGGGCTTCTCTCCACGCCCTTCCGTTTTCGAGGAGCGGGGCGTCGGTAATGGGGGATTCTGGTTGACGAATTTACCCAGTGCCGCCGCACCCAAGCTTCGCTGACGGCGAACACCACCGCGACTTCGACTTGAAGCGTGATAATCAGATGCAGCCAGTTCATCGCCCCGCCCTCTGCTCCCGCAGTCGCTCGTATAATCCCGCCGGCCCCAACAGGATATCCTTCAACTCCGCCCGGATGCGGGCAGATTCGAGGGCCTGGGTGCTCATGGAGGTAAACGAGGCCATGGCGTCCATGATGGCATCGAGAATCAGCCGGTCCAGGTCCGGGGAGTTGGCGAACTGTTCCTTGGTGTTGTTCGCGGCCTGCTCGATGAGGAGTTCGCAGTCCATGAGCTTGCCCATAATCACGTCGTTCACGTACACCAGCTTGTCGTTCTCGCTGATGTGTCCGATAAAGATGTCGTTTACCCTCTGGATAATGGCGTCGAGTGTTTCCCGGTGCTTGTCCTGCACCTGCCCCTCCCCCGGCTCCGATGGTGTCAGCTTTTCGCCGCCCGAGAGGATGAGTTGTTCTGCAGCCAGTTCCTTAAGGGTGTGATGCGTCAAAGCCAGTTCTGAAAGGTCCACCTCCTCGACGTCCCGGCCAAAGGTGAGCAGTCGCTGCAGAAGCTTGAAGAATATCGCCCGCTTCTCGATGTCGGTGTTGCCGTAGTCGAAGATTTGCGAGAGAAAGCTGTAACTGCGGACGTAGGTGCCCAGGTCCTTCTTGAACAGCCACAGGGCGTCCATTTCGGCTTTGGCGGCCTGTGCCGGAGCGCTGTCCCCGTCATCGGGCTGATGCTGCTGCCAGATGACCCGGGCCTTGGCAAAGCGCTGCAGGAGCGCGTCGGCCACGGGGCGCAATACCGCATCCACCCGGGCCTGCTTGCCGCCCTGGAGCACCGCGCTTACCACGGCCTCCACATCCCCTGTGGCGTAAAACTCCCGGGCGTCGAGTTTGGCGCGCAAATCGTAAATGCTGTCCGGGTTGCTGACGCCCGCCAGTTCCGCCGTCTCGTAGTAAGGCTGAAACGCCTCGAGGATGTCTTCGCCCTTGTTCACGAAGTCCACGACAAAGGTGGTGTCCTTGCCGGGATAGGCCCGGTTCAGGCGGGAGAGGGTCTGCACCGCCTGAATCCCGTCGAGACGCTTGTGCACATACATCCCGCAGAGCAGGGGCTCATCGAATCCGGTCTGGAACTTGTTGGCGACGAGGAGAATGGCGTATTCCCCGCGATGACCGTTTTCGGAGCTGAACGCTTTGCGGATGCTGCGCCCCTTGAGCTCCGGATTCAGGAGACGGCTGGTTTCCGTAACGGGGGTCTCCGAGGTTTCCGTATCCTCCACCTCGCCGGAGAAGGCGACCAGCGTGTTAAGGGGGTAGCCCTTGCTTCCGATATATTTGCGCATGGCGACATGCCAGCGTACCGCTTCCAGGCGGGAGCTTGTCACCACCATGGCCTTGGCTTGTCCGTCTAAAAGCGGCATCACGAATTTGCGAAAATGCTCCACCACAATCTGGACGTGCTGGGCGATGTTATAGCTGTGCAGCTGCACCCAGCCCATGATGCCCGCCGTGGCGGTACCGGCGTCCACGACGGGGGTTTTTTGGCCCTCTTGCTGGCTGCGGGTCTCGTGGGCCAACTGGAAGGCCAACTGGTAAGGCGTGTAGTTTTTCAGCACGTCGAGGATAAATTCCTCCTCGATAGCCTGGCGCATGGAATACACATGAAAAGGTTCCGGCTTATTGTCCTCGTCATTGGGCGGCCGTTCCGGGTTGGGTCGGGTGCCAAACAGTTGCAGGGTTTTATCCTTGGGTGTCGCCGTGAACGCCACATAAGTAATCCCGGTTTCCTTTCCGGCCGCCCGGGCTTCCATCTCGGCGGCGAGGACGTCTTCGACAGAGACTTCCTCCACCTCGTCCATCTCAAGTGCGGCCCTGTCCCTGGCGGTGGCGGCACCCTGCAAGGGAATACTTCCAGAGAGTATGACTTTGAGACGTGCCGCGGTTTCGTTCGTCTGGGAGGAATGGGCCTCATCGGCCACTACGGCAAAACGCTTCCCCCGGGTGGCGGCGAGTTCCTGGATGTATTGCAGCGTAAATGGGAAGGTTTGCAGGGTACAGGCGATAATCTGCTTGTTGGCGGCGAGAGCTTCGGAAAGTTCCCGGCTTTTGGAAGCCCCCTCCCCTTTGACGACGGCCACGACACCCGCCGTACGCTGATGAGTCATCAGGGCTTCCTGGAGCTGCTCATCGAGCACCGTCCGGTCCGAGACGACAATCACGCTGTCGAATATCTTGCGGTCCATCTCGTCATGCAATTCCGCCAGCATGTGCGCGGTCCAGGCAATGCTGTGGGTTTTGCCGGAACCTGCGGAATGTTGAATGAGGTACTTGTCGCCCGCCCCATCCCGGAGTACGGCGGACACGATTTTACGCGTAGAATCCAGTTGGTGGTATCGGGGAAAAACGACGCTTTTCAGCTGCTTTTTCTTGTCCCGTACGGGAACGAGATAACGCCCGAGCAATTGCAACCAGGACGTCGGCGCCCAGACGGATTTCCAGAGATAGTCGGTGGCGATGCCGCTCGTATTGGTGGGATTCCCGGCACCACCCTGATTGCCCTGGTTAAAGGGCAGGAAACGGGTGTCCATGCCCGCGAGCTTCGTGGTCATCCGCACTTCGGAGTTGCTGACGGCAAAATGTACCAGCGCACCACCGGGAAAGCTCAGCAGGGGCTCGGGCGTGTTCCGCTCCGGCGGCCGGGGATTCCTATCCCGCTTGTATTGATAGACCGCGTTCTCTACCGCCTGGGTGTAATCCGTCTTGAGTTCCGCCGTGGCGACGGGCAGGCCGTTCAGGAACAATACGAGGTCCAGGCTGCGGCCCGTGTCGTGGGCCGAGTAATGGACTTGCCGCACCACCCGGAGCCGGTTGGCCTGATAGCGGGCGGCGAGTTCCGGGTTCATGCCCGAGGCCGGCTTGAACTGGGCCAGCGCAATGGGGTGCCGCAAACCCAGCATTTCGATGCCGTGGCGCAGAACGTAAAGAGTACCCTGGGCGTCCAGCGCCTTGCGCAGGCGAGCCATGACTTCGGTAATCGCCCTGTCGCCGTGGCCCTGAACCAGCTTCTCCCAGACTTGCGGCTGAGATTCGGCCATCCAGTCGCGCAGGTCATCGGGATACAGGGCATATTCGGCGTTGTAGCGGGTCGCATCGGGGCTGATGGTCTGGCCCTCGGAGGATGGCCCTGTGGGCGGCGTGTAGAGCCAGCCAGAGGCGGCCATGTCGGCGCAGATTTCGGACTCGAAGTGGATTTCCTGGTGGATACTCATGGGCAGGCTATTCTACCGGCGGCCATACAGAAGCATTTTCTCCGGGGACCATCGCCGGAAGCGTCAATTTGGGCAAACTCATCCGTGTGCTTTGACTGGCGACGTATTCACGCCAGTATGGCCAGACATGGTGGGGGACGACATTCAGCGCAAAGGCATCAATAGACGCCTTCTCCAGCACTCCGGAGAAAAGGTATTCTGCAGCAAAGACGGCCTCCACCAAGGCCTTTTCGGTGATTTCATCTTTGGCCAACCAGCGTACGGCCACGTCCATCTGCACCCGCAACATTTTTTGCCCATTATCCAATTGCATGACCATGGCTTGCTTCACCTCGTTTCGAGTTTGCGCCTTGATATCCGCAAAGTCTTCAAACTTGAAATTCGGTGCGCTTTGGAATCTTCCCTCCAGGCAGTAAATATCGAATACCGAAAGCGAGGCCATGGCCGTTTGCAGTGGGTTCTGTATCATCCGACATCCCTCCATGGCTGTGGCTCATGCTCGGACAACACCTCTTCCGAGAGCACGCTCTCAACTCGGTGTTGGCGTTCTATAACCACGGGCTCCCAAGGGCCAATCTGGCGTACCGGGGATAGCCCGGCCAAATAATGCAGGAAGTTCACCGCCGACGGAATGTGGGCGGCCACCCGCAAAAGTTTGTCCATGGCCTCCGACTGCATGACGTCATCTGATTCATATTTTGAGAATGCGACGGGGCCACCCCCAAACATCCGGGCGGCATCTGCTTGCGTGAGCCCCAGGACTTCGCGAAGAGCTTTCACCTCCTGCCCTGTCAGAAGTCCTTCCACTTCTTTCTTGAACGCTTGCATGGCTCTTTTGTTGACCCGCAAGTCGTCCATGTCCGCCTGCTCGCTACCGCATGCGGTACAAACTTTATATTGGGACGGAATAGTGCGAGTTATCCCTTTATACTCTACCGTGTCATCCTCGACGTGAAGAATAAGAGTCCCTTCCCCGCAAATGGGGCATGCGACATCTGTAGGAGTAATAATTTCAGCCATAAAACGTGCTTCCGTCATGACAAGTGAAAGGAAACCAGTAACAAGAGATTCCCTGCCCGACTTCGGGCAAATTTGATGTAATAGTCCACCCGCGTCTCCCGCCCCATCGCCGCCAGCCATTCAAGGCGTACATACGAATAAGCATCACACGCGGCCCACGGACCGGATGGTCCCTGCTCACACCACTCAGAATTGCGGTAGGTACCATTCAGTAGGACTTCCTTGAGCAGCGTAGGCAAACCATCCAAGTCGATATCCAGTTTCTCCAAGTCCTTTTGACACTTGCGCGTCCACGCGGCGACTTCGAGAATGCCCTCTTCCAGCCCTGCCAGAACTTCCTCCCGTCCGTAGAGAGGAGTTGTTGTGCCGATACGCCGACTCTCTCCCTCCGGAGGTTCGCCTGGATATTGCCCAACATTCACCTTACTTACCATTATGGTAATATCCTGTCAAAGCAATATCATCTCTCGGTACCAGCAGCAAACGCTTTCCTTTCAACGTGCGCCTTTCACGAGACGCACGACGTCCTCATCCGTGAGCACCCGCGCGGCGGGTGTAAGGTGGGCATCAGCCTTTGCGAAATAGGCCTGGAATTCCTCCACAGCTTTGCGTCCAGATTCACGGGAGCGGGCCAAGTCCTGCTCTTCGAGTCCCTGTGCCACCGCGCACACAAGCGTTTTGAATCGTTTATCCCGCGTTTGCATCCTGATTATGCCCCCACATTCTTAGAGGCCATCAGCGCGCCCCTTTCACCTACATCCCAACCAAAACGCCGCCAACACCATCCGCGCCTTGGCGTCGGTGAGATTCACATGACTCATGGAATGTCTCCCGGCTTCTCTGCGACGGATTATAGCACCGCGGGAATCCCCGCGTTACCTTCCGCGACGACGGTCCGGCACTTCGTCCACCCCATCTCCCCGGATTCCGGCTACTAGAATTTGTACATCAAATCAGCCGTGGTAATGGTGTTGAGTTTTTTGTAGTAGCTTATCACCGGGAGCTCATTGTATGTGGCGGTATACGACAGTTGCAAACTTAAAGGCCCATACAGCCGGGTTTGCACACTGGTAACCGATTCGTAAGTATTGTTGTTGGCTGTGGATAACAACGCGGTGACATCTTCCTTGAACGTCGCATGCCGGGTCAGATGCCACTCATACTCCACCGCCAACCGCGCGGCTGGATTGGATTGATATTTCAGACCTATGGGCTGGTCCTCCTGAGCACCGACACCGGCCTGGTAATCCAGAGACATGGTTTTGTTGAGATGGATGACGTTACCTTCGCCCAGGATTTCCGCCAGATGGTAGTAGTACCCGTCGAACGGATTGCGGTCATAGCGGATGTCGGCGAAAACATAGTGAACCTTCGGCTGGAAGTAATATCGAGTCTGGTTTTGCAACACCAGGCGGTTGGCGTAAACGGCCGTCGATGCCGCCGTATAGTTATAGCTTATACGCGCCCGGTTTTCCCACTGGTGATATTGCCAACGTATCCAGTCCTTGCTATTGAGGCTCAAGGACGGGTAGGTTCCCGTGACACTGGAGTATCCGAATGCGGCACTCCCCGACCAGATTTTCGGTTTTTTGGGCGTTTTAGCCGGATTGGCCAGAGCGCATGTGGATAAGGTCAGCCCAGCGATAAAAATGAAACTCGCAATGGCTCGCATGGGGCTGTTGCGATTGGGGTGCGGTGTTATTTGCGTATTTTCCGGCAATATCATGTGCTCTCCTGTTCAATATATCGGGGATAATATCCATATATCGGGAATCGGGCAACCCGGAGTCGGTATGGTCTGGGACAAAAACTGGACAACGAATGCGCGGCGCCTTTTACCGTCCGCGTTGACGTCGCCGTACCCGCCTTGCACCAACTGCATTATTCATTTATTTGAACTATCACCTTGCCGCAAGTTTGCGACAGTTCGCTGTATCTATGCGCTTCTATTATATCAGAAAGATTAAATGTTTTGTCTATTTTAGTTTTCAGCTTACCCTCTTCCATGAGACGACAAATATCAGCTAGAGCTTTCGTGTTCGGTCTCACTATTACAGCCTTTGCTTTCTTGGATGCAAAACTACTTTTTAGAATGCTCCATAACTGAGCTGAAGTAGGCGTCGTTCCGATGTAAACGGCATTCGGTTTCATGACACACCTTACCCGCTCTATGGATTGATTATTCACCACATCGAAAACAATATCATATTGTGCTTCTCTATTTATAAAATATTCTTTTTGATAGTCAATCAATACATCGGCGCCAAGAGCACGGCAAAACTCAACGTTCTTCCCACTGCATATGGCTGTTACCGTAGCTCCATAAGCTTTGGCAATTTGAATCGCGTAATGACCCACTCCACTACTGCCACCGTTAATCAAGACATGCGAGTCTGGAACCAAATGAGCGTTTTCAAACAGTGCCTGCCATGCCGTGGTTCCAGCCATCGGTATCCCGGCAAGTTCCGCAAATGAAATCTCAGGAGGAGCCGGACAATACTGCTTGTTTTTTAATACGACATACTGTGCGAACGCGCCACCTTGAAGATTACCCAGTTGTCCAACCACCCTGTCACCTGCTTGAATACCAGAAACCCCGTATCCAACATCTTCAACCAGGCCCGCCACATCAAAACCCTGCTTAACTCTCGGCTTCAATAAACCGCTTACGAGGCGGAGTCTACCTTGTCTGTTTTTCCAGTCAACCGCATTTATGGAAGACGCCATGACCTTAACGAGTATCTCATCCTTCGAGGGTTTGGGCTTACCAATCTCACCAATCATCAAAACTTCAGGTTCTCCATATCGGATATACTCAACCTGTTTCACTATTGTCTCCTTTCGACAGCATAACGTGGAGCCAATGGGCAGCGTGCCTTATTTATGGAACGCGCGCTATTGCGCCGTCATGTTTGGGTGCAGGGTTAGACTGCAATTGTCCGAGAGAGGCTACTACTTCAGCTTTTCCCATTCGTCCGTCAGCAGACCTGAAAATCCCCAGTCTTCCTCATTTATCTCCTGAATAACGATATGGGTGTGCTCCGGTTTCTTACCAAGTACGCGCACTAGTGAATCGGTTATGTCCTTAACTAGCTGAGCCTTCTGCTCTCGTGTGGCGCCCCGGGTGATTTGGATATTTACGTATGGCATGTTGTCGGTTCTGTCTTATCCATTGATGATGGCCTGTTTCTTGGCTGCGTTGTCAGTTGATACAGCAGGATACCTAACGCGTTGCTGGGCATCATTCGATGAGGCCCCGTTTTCTTGCTTCTTCTTCATTGGGCATGATTGCCATGGCAGTGGCCATTTTTCGGAACCCAAATTGCTCGTAAAACTTTTCCTTACCTGGCACCGAATACAGCATGACGACATCGACTTTCGCAGCATCGATGAGATGGCGAATAATCTTACTTCCGATTCCCTTGCCCTGATACTCTGGCAAGACCGCCACATCATAAATTGCCGCGCGCCACACCCCGTCCGATAGCGCGCGACCCGCACCGACGAGCTTTGCACCGTGAAAGACAAAAACTCTTAGCAAGCTGTTACGGAAGGCGACTTCCAGTATTTCAGGCTCACGCCTCTTACCCAAAGGCGCCAGCTCGAAAAGACAAGCTAGCTCTTTCCATGAAATACTTTCAATGTCAGTTGAGAGATTGAATTCCATAACCAAGGCAATAATGTTGTATTGACGCCTAACGTGGAGCTAACAGGCTGGCGATATTTTTTCGCGCAGGTCAGGGCTATTATACCTCATGTTTTCGCGCCAAGTATCTAGCGAGGACAGCCACCATGCCGACAACCAACTCCGCCTCCTCGAATGTTGGCCCCCTTCCCTCGCGGACATGGCGTGCATTTTCCGAAGCGTAACCCCAGGCTTTTGTGATGGCCTCATCAAGAGGCCGAGGAACCGTATCTGAATAGCTTTTCATGATATCGCCGAGATTTGCCTTGGCATCGCCACAAGCCTCACGAGCCACGCATTCGAGCGCGGCCATTGAATGCTGTATTCCGCCAGTGATGTCGGGGGCAGGACGCCGAGAAAATCATCAGAATGTAAATCCATTCCCCGAGCCGTCAATGGATTGGCGAAATGAGTGAACAAGCGAATGGACTCAAAGGTCATGCAAGAACTCCCGCACAATGTCCGCAAAGCCACTTGGATTGTCCTGATGGACTACGTGCCCGCCGTCAAGCGTCACGAGATAAGTATTGGGCCGTCGCGCTGCCATTTGCTCGAAGTGGTCTTGCGTCGTAATCCGGCTCTCCTTACCCCGGACCAAGAGAGCCGGGCATCTAGTCGCGAGCCAGTCGGCCCAATGGTCGCCATTGAGCTGAAGCTGCGATTCGAGCATCTCGCGTGGTTCGAATGCAAGCTGCCAGCCGTTAGGGGTAGAGCGAAAGGAGTCTGTGAGGTATGGCAGTAGCCGTTGCCCAATGTGTTCTTCAAGGGCCTCACGGGTCGGAAAAGTACCCTCCCAAGCTAATACAAACGAAGCATCAGCGTCAGGCGCGGCGCCGATGTCTTCAATGACGAGAGCCTCTACACGCTCGGGATGCCTTGCGGCGAACTGGTAGGCGTTTACCCCACCGAGCGAGTTACCCAGTAGAACGGCTTTGTCCACCTCTAGGTGTTCGAACAGCGCGGCCACATCTCCGATATAGTCTTCGCGCATGTAACCCGGCGCATGGTCAGAATAACCGTGTCCGCGCTGGTCCATGGCGATGACGCGCCACTCGGGCGATAGTGCAGATGCAAGACGGGTATAGGTGGCGGCCTCCATCCAAAGCGCGTGGAGGGCAATCAGCATCTGCCCCTCCCCACCTGTATCAAGGTATGACAACGTCAGGTCATTGTGGTGAAATTGACTTCTTGTCATAGGTATGTGGGTCATCGCCTTATCCCTCGCGAGTGTTACTACTGAACTGTCCAACGTGTAGCTAAGGAGCCACGCGCTTTTGCACCGTCACGCTTGAGCGCAGAATTAGGTATTTTCCTCGGTTTTATGAAGTTTCTTAATCATTGGTATGCAGTCCAAGGATATACCTCTAGGCGACTCATACTTGGCAACAGAATCACCGACAAAACCATGCGCCCTGTAAAACCGAACAGCGTTCAAGGTGGAGTCTAAACTTAACTGATTAAGCCCCGCAACAAGAGCAAGTTTTTCAAGGTGCAAAAGTACCTGACTACCTATGCCACTCCGCATGCGAGCGGGATGGACAAATACCGCATCAACCCTGCCTGATTCAATATTAAACATGCCCGTTCCGACAATATGACCATCTAAGGTAGCCACATAGAAATTGTCCTCGACAACTTCTATAAATTGCTCTGTTACTTCCCCGTTGGTCCAGATTTCCAATTCCGCCGGAGAATAATGACCTGTGCATTGGCTGTTAATCGCAGCGCTTCGGATGTTCCATATTTCTTGAACATCAACTTTGTAAGCTTTTCTGATGACCATCACGCTGTTTACTTTCATGTCTAACGTGGAGCTGACAGGCTGCGAGGCTTTTCGCATAGGTCCGGTTGGGCGCAGGGTTATCTGTTGCATGGGCTCAACCCTCGGGGAAGAACACGAAGATTACGCAGCCTTGCTTTGACTGAGGAACGTGCGCTGAGCCACGGGGATTGTGAATGAAAGTACCTGCCGGATAATCGTGGACACCGTCGTTAAATACGCCAGATACCACGAAGACTTCTTCAGGGCCTGGAAAATGCGTATCGAGCTTTGTGAACTTGGCACCAGGGTCTATTTCAAGAATTTGGGCCTTGGCGCCGTTCGACCCCCGCCAAAGGATGCGTTGACGAATACCTGAAAAGAGTTCCTTTGCGGGAATATTTTGCCAGTTTTCTGAAACTATACCTTCAAGGTTAATCACCATCATACTCCTTCGATTTATCCATCGTAAATCCCATAGGTTACCTGCCTGTCCAGCGTAAGGGTAATGGATGCACCAAAAGCGAAGAATCCCACTTGACCGCCATGTCAACCTTGGTGTTCAGCAGCACATTTCAGACCTTGGAGCGTATGCGGCAAGCCCTTTTTAATTTGCGAGCCGATAAGCCGACCAAACAACGGCGAAAGCAACCCCTCGAAGGCTATCCGATGCACTGCTTTGGTTTGGCCCGAATGACTCGATAGCTCATGCTCAAAGCGCATGACACACAAAGGCAGCCTGCTTTCAACCGTGAACGACCGAACGACCGATTGGTAACAACCTCGGTGAAAGCAATTTTAGCCGATGGACCACTTGATGGTTGAAGGGTGCCAACAGCTCCGGAAACAAATGCCCCCTCAATGGAGGACGTCTTTACGTCAGGGTCCCAGGAAGACCAACCCTTTACGTCTGCGTACAGGGAAAAGACCTTTTCAACAGGCGCTGCGATTACGATTTGTTCTTCAAATTGCATGGCATTCCCTCTTTGATAACGCCAACGTCTGACATAACCGGCTGGCGGGAGTCATCCGAAGCCCGCGGTAAGCCAGTCCGGGCTATTGAAAATGTTAACATGACTAAGTAAAACTCCCTGTGGCTGTTTCTACTATAGGAGTGGGCGGTTTCAAATTTGAAACCGCCCGGTGTATTTAATTCCGTTCGATTCTAAAGCCATAGCACCCATATGCTGCATATCGAGCAAGAATAAATTCTACTTGCTCGTTTTCAAAAAGTTTACTTATTTGAAGTTGAGCAGATGAGGGGTCTGAAAGCTCCGCAGCAACAATGTTTTCAGACTTGCTGTAAGCTCGCAAGACAAATGGCTGCTCACGCAAGTAATCTGTGGGCCTACCATTAGGTAACGGAAGGGTGTGGTAATCTACCAGCTCTGTTGACGGATTTTCAAGTACGAACACTGGCCCATATTCTTTATAGGGCCCAGCCACGGTAAATGGGCAGTAACTTGCCAATATGATATTTTCACCAGGCATGGCTCTACGTAATACATCCCTGCAAGGTTCACCTCCATTTGCCGTCAGTTTGATAACTTTTTGGTTCTGGTCATCTAGCCCGGCGTCACGAATTTTTAGAAGAAAATCTGGTCGTAGTGTACGTATTACAATTTTCATGATGAACCCTTGCGCTTGTCGCCTAATGTGGTGTGAGTTATGCGGCACCTATACCTTATGCGGCACCCGCGCATGGGGTATTAGAGACACAAAGCGCGCGGAAGTTCGCGCTGTCGAAGCGGCGTGGCAACGCAACCGCAGAGCCAGTATTTTCACCAGCTTGCAGAGCGTCGTATATAGGAGAGCCATCTCATGCAACCGGTTGCAACAGCAAGAGCAATAACTCCAAGAGCAGTCGCCAATTCAGCCATCTCCACCCAGCCCATTGGACCCCCGCCCAGGTCAACCTTCATTTGCAGCCCACCCGAAGTCTTGCAGGAGAAACGCGATGGCGCTTACGGCCAAATCGGCGTCTCGCTGAGACACGGGGCGCGTTCCATGAGCTGCCGTCGCGTTCGCTTTGCCACGGCTATGAAGCTGGTTAACCAGATGACTGGTGGAAGCTTCAAGCAGGTAGAGAATGGTATCCGCAGCATCTGTACATTTCTTGAGTTTGCTTTGACCAATGAGCCACCTCACCAACGCGCCCAAATCATGCTTTCCATCGGGGTTGGATTCAGGGAACCTGGCGCTAATCATGTGGCTTGCAGCATTTCGGCATGCGTCAATGACTGATTGTGGGGCTTGCATGGTTGCTGTTTCTACCACAGCATTTAAGGCATTGATAATATCACTGGTATTCTTCTCGGGAATCTCGTTAGGAAGCAGTTCCGGAAGTACAGCGAGGAATGTTTTCGACTTGAGTGTGATATAATAGGCGTCCCGCCCTCTGCGTTCAGCCAGAACAACGGTCCAATATGTTTGCGCCCGGTTATCGCCGAGAATTACTTCTTGTCCTGCTTTGATATTCAGGTTTGCAGTCTCATATATTTCATCTATTGGGCAACCATTGGATGGACTGGGATATGGGAAAAGGCTCACGTTTTCGAAGCGGTCTCCATTTCTACCAGAAGATTGATAAAGCCGACCTCTACGAACACGGGTCGCTGAATCAAGATAGTCCTCACAGAAAACATAAATATTACCGTTCGCGTACCCGTTCAAACCAAAAGGGAGCACAATAGGCGGTGGAGTTATGAGGCGTAGTCGTGAATACGCCCCTTCCAGCCACAACCCTTGTTTCTTTGCCAGGTATTCCATTGCGCCACCCCCGTCCAGTCCCTTACATCAAGTTTCCCCGTTACAGCCGCAGAAATCAGCGGAATCCGGCGCTCTCCCAGCAAACTGATGTCGTTTTCCTACTCAGTGTCGGTGGCGTCTATTTTCGCGGTTTCGACGTCGGTATTGGGGGAAGCGCATCATGTTCACGCACGACGTCGTTCAAGTCGGAGGCAGCCTGCAATAAGACCGGGACCCCATCCGAGACGGCACCCCTGATTTTAGCCAAAACGCGACTCGCTCCAGACAATACCCGTCCTCGTTTTTCCCCATTCAAAATAACCCACAGGAATAATCCAAGGGCCACACCCCAGCGCCTATCTTGACCCAATCTGGTGCGCGCGAAGCAATATTTACTAAGCTGCGTCCGCCTTCAATCAAAGCGCTGGATAAACCAACGACCGCGTATCCACCAACAACCAAGCCCAAAATAGCACCCTGTTTTATGGTTACCGCTACTACGATTTTTCGAGAATAATCCCGAGCCTGAATAGCAAAGTCCAGGTCCAGACAAAAGCCACCCATCGCTTCGAGGTCCCTGTCCCTTGTAAAAATTCCCACCGCCTTCAATTCTTTGGCTAGTGCAATAGTTGGCGCATCATCGGGGTCTTGTGGATTGGTGCGCAACTCTTTCTCTACGCGATACTTACGAGGCGTCTTAATCTTGAGTATCTTTTTGTACTCTACCCAGTGGCGCAAAAAACGCCCCTCCGAATCATTATATTGCTTCGCGAGCTTGGGAATATGCCGCTCGACCTCCAAGACAATAATTCTGGTAGCATATGCGATAAAAGTGCCAGCCCTCACGCACTCCATCAGAGCGGGTATCGCTTCCGATTTCTTCCTTTTAACAGCTAAAAAAATCAAATCGCTAAATATAACATTGGCATCAACAACAACCGTAAATTGTGCAAGAGGCCCAATCGTTTTTTGTAGCGACTCACCGATGCTGCCTCCTGTAAAGGCTTCTCCGATATTTCGGAGTTCCGAAAGGTTTTCTGACCTAATGGAAAATTGTAGCTGGCTGCCAGTCACGCTATGTCCGACGTATCAACTACAGAGGAGGTTCTCACGTCAATCTTCCCCGTCACCGCATCCGAAATCAGTGTCGTCCTACGTTCTTTCAGGAGGTTGATTCCAATTTCCGCGTTTGCCACTAATTCATCCATCTTTCCTAGTTCTAATTCTAGGGCTTTAACAATTTCCATTTGTTCCGAAGGTGGCGGATAAGGAATTACAAGCTGCCCAAAATCCTCAAAATATAATCTAAGCCTCATATCCATGATGCCTCTAGAGTGCCTTCTAAACTCAGAGAACATAATGCCGCAGCGAAATAATTCACTGTAGTATTTCGGAACCAGTGGTTTTATCCGACGAAAAATATCGTAAGCTGGACTGGTTACCCCATCATATTCTGACAATCCTATAGCCCCCATCCAGGCAAGCAACTTGTTAACGATGATATCTCCTTTTCGAACAATCCAGTACCCATTTGTTGTAGTAGCCTTGTTTCCTTTTTCTTCTAGCGACTTCCGTGGTCGGACGCCTATACTTGTATAAATTGATAACAGCTCTTCATTATTGTCATCTGGGGCTTGCTCTACAACCAAACGAAACAGCCGTTTCGTCTGATATAATCTCCAATGCTCCGGCACCTCCCCCAGCCACTCCACCCCGGAATCCTTCATCGGAACATCCGGATTCAGCCCCTTCGTCACCGCCTGGCTGATGAGGGCCTGCCGTTTCTCTTTCAGCAAGTCGATGAGGGTTTCGTATTCGGCAATGAGGGCGTCCATGCGGGCGGTTTCAGTGTCGAGGAAGGCGGCGATGGCTTGCTGTTCTTCGAGAGGTGGAAAAGGGAACTCAACATTATCGAGTGCATACTGCCCAAGGCCAACACGAGTAAGGCCATTCGCTAAAACCGCAAACTTGTTTTTTGCGTAACTGGAATCAAAAATATTTTTTATAAAAGCACCACACACCTTTCCTTTTGGCCTCACGATAGACAGATGATAGCCACAGACTACCCCAGGCATATCTTCTGGAACATACGCCGCAATAGCAATATCATCTGCCGTCTCCGAATCTTTTGTAATAATTGTGTCACCAGATTTCAGGGAAAATTTGATAACTTGCTCTGTTGTTGCCGTCGCTGCCATAAAATTCAGTGCTGGTGTTATAGACTCGTTATAATAGACATCCGTATAATTACAGAGACTCACGGGTTGACCATCGTCGTATGACTTCTTATCGACATTACTGGGGAAAGCGTCGCAAACCCATTTCAAGCGCTTTATCTCCCACCCCTCCGGTACTTCCCCCAACCACTCGATGCCAGAGTCCTTGTACTTCAGATGGCGAGGGTATTTCATAGCTTAGCCCCCGCTATATCACTATGAGGAGTCTGCGGTGCTTTCCCACCTCTCCGAAAAATGGCCGCCCAGGCGATAACGCCGCTCAGCACGAAGGAGATGCCGTAGAATACGCAATAGAACCAAAGCTCCTCCTCTTTTTGTGCCATCGCATTCGATAGATACGTGAGCAAGTACAAAAGCTGTATCAGGCTGATGATTCCCCAAAAAGTGGCGGACGAGCCTTCCGGGTGTTTCAAAGATTTTCTGACTTGTAGCAACATGACCAACAATGCCAGCACATCAAATGCACCAAAAAACTCCCGCGACACTGAATTCATCTTGGACTGGAGTTTTTTCTGTGCTTTGACGGCGGAAGGTGCACCCTCATGTTGATACTGGTCATAAGCCTGAAATGCCGCTCGCAACGTGCTACCGTCCGGCCATCCCCCTTTGGGTGTGTAGTTTGCCCAGTAGTGCGCAAGCTTTTCGTCTTTCGGTACGCCCTGCCCTTTTTTATAGATTTTCGCCAAATTAAACGCCGCCGCAGAAGAACCGTTCTGAGCGGCCGCCTCATAGAGCGGTATGGCTGCCCGCACATCCTTCGGAAAACCTTCCCCCTGCTGGTGTAGGTACGCTAGAAAGTATTGGCTCTGCCGTACATTATGTTGGGCCGCCTTCTCAGCCCAGTAAACAGTCTTTGGCAAACTTTCCGGAACGCCATGGCCCCGGTAATAGGCAAAACTCAAATCCCGCTCTCCCAGGGGACTCCCGGCATGCGCGGCCTTTCGCGCCCAAACCGCAGCCTTAGTGAATTCCTGGGCGTGGTTGTAATAGAGGGTCAGGGCCAACATCGCATCAATGTTTCCCGCCTGCGCCCCCGCTTGCAGCACCTGAAGCAGCTCCATGCCTTCGTAGGATTTCAGCGCTAGCACTGTGGCCTCGGGGTGCGTCAAGTCCTGGCTCTTCCAGGGCGATAAAGGTAAGCCAAGTGCGTATGCCGGCAAAGCGTAGGCGAATAAAAGTACAGCAAGGAAAAACGTTCTGAACTTCATCCCGTCACATCCCCCAGCATCCTGAGTATCCGGTCCGTGCACGCCTTCAAATCCGCATCAATCTCCGCCAGACTCCGGGGCGGCTCGAACACATAGAAGTGCCGGTTAAACGGAATCTCGTACCCTACGATACCTACTTTGCCATCCTTGGCATCTCGCTTACTCTCGTCTATCCACGCATCCGGGACATGGGGCAGCACCTCCCGCTTGAAGTACGCGGTCACGTCCTCGCCCAGAGGCACGTTCTCCGTGTCCCGCAGCCCGGAATCCGGCTCGTACCGGGGGCCGCTACGCTTCCCGCTTTCCACGGGTACCGCATCCGGGCAGGATTCCGTGAAAGCATCCCGGAACGTCTTGCGGTTTGCCGGGGTAGTGCGGCTGCCCCGGGCCTCCAGAATCCCCTCGATGCGCGGCCACAGGGTGTTCCAGTTGTCGTCTTGGGCATCCCCCAACGCCTGGAACAGGGCTTCCGCGTCATCCAGCAACCCCTCCACCTCACGGAGGGCCTGTGCCTGGGCCTCCCCGCTGCGGACCCGTTTCGGGCCACGCCCATTCCCGTCCAGTTTCTCCCGCAGTTTTCCTTCGTATTCCTGCAGACGTTCCGGAGTCATCTGGAATCGCAGCCGCAGGGGCCTTTCCACGGTGACGGTGCGATAACCGAAGTCCGTCGTGCGGAATACCCTGGAGACGGGGCGGACTTTCACGGTTCCCCCGTCCACGGGTTCCGGTACCGGAGTGCCCTCGAACAGCGCCACTCGCGTGCGCTCCTTGCCTTCGGCATCGAGGAGTACCGCCTGGTCCAATGCTTCCCCGACGCCCAGTATGCGCGAAATCGTCTCGATGTGTTCCGGAGCGAGCTCCCGACGCTTGGACCCCAGGCTCTTGCGCATTTTGCGCCAGAATCCGGAACCGTCGATGAGTTGAATGAGTCCCTTCTTTTCTTCGGGCTTGCGGTTGGTGAGTATCCAGATGTAGGTGGCAATGCCGGTGTTGAAGAACATGTCCGTGGGCAGGGCGACGATGGCTTCCACGTAGTCCTGCTCAAGCACGTAGCGACGAATCTCCGACTCCCCGCTGCCGGCACTTCCCGTGAACAGCGGCGAGCCGTTGAGGACGATGCCGATGCGGCTGCCGCCGTCCTTTTCCGGGCGCATTTTGGACAGTAGGTGCAGGAGAAACAGCAGAGAGCCGTCGGAGATGCGCGGCAGGCCCGGGCCGAAACGTCCCCGGTAGCCCATATCCTCGTGCTCTTCGCGGACAGTGGCCTCGACTTTCTTCCACTCCACGCCAAATGGGGGATTCGACAGCATGTAATCGAAGCGCCTGCCTCGGTGGCCGTCATCGGACAGGGTATTCCCGGGAACGATGTTGGCCACATCCTGTCCCCGAATCAGCATATCCGCCTTGCAGGTGGCGTAGGACTCGTCGTTGAGTTCCTGGCCGAACATGGTCAGGCGGGCGTCGGGGTTGAGGGCGTGGAGGTGTTCCCCCGCCACGGAGAGCATCCCCCCGGTGCCGGCGGCGGGGTCATAGAGGGTGCGGACGATGCCGCCCTTGGCCAGTACCGCGTCGTCTTCGGTAAACAGCAGTTCCACCATCAGGTGAATGACTTCCCGCGGCGTAAAGTGTTCTCCGGCCGTCTCGTTGGACATCTCCGCGAAACGCCGGAGGAGTTCCTCGAAGAGCAGGCCCATCTGGTAGTTGCTGAGGACGTCGGGGTGCAGGTTGAGGCTGGTGAATTTCTCGGTGACGAGATACAGCAGCCCCGCCTTGTGCAGCCGCTCGATGGTGGCGGGAAAATCGAAGCGGGTGAAGATGTCCTGCACGTCCGTGGAAAAGGCCCGGACAGTGGCTTGCAGGTTATGGCGCAGGTTATCGGCGTCACCCAGCAGCCCCGGCAGGTCCTGGGGGAAGAGATTGAAAAAGGACTGCCCGGCCGCACGCCGGACGAATTCCACAAAGGGCAGTTTGGCCGCGGATTTTGCGTGGTATTCGGCGAGGGCCGCCGCCCGCGTGGGGGCGAGCACGCAGTCGAGACGCCGGAGGACGGTAAAGGGCAGAATCACCCGTCCATATTCCGACTGCTTGAAGTCGCCCCGGAGCAAGTCGGCCACGGCCCAGATGAGTGCGGAGATGTTCTGTTGATTCACGGCAATTTCTTCTCGTTTTCGGTGGTAGTGCTCCGCCCGAGTCTAGCGGAACGGACGCTTGTGGGCCAGTTACGCCGTGTCACTGGACGTCATCCCCGCCCTCATTCCGCACCGCAAAACGGGATGTGGCCCCCCTTTGATAGGTCACCCGTCGCCAGACGGACCCTGCGTTGTTACTGCATCCTGTTGATGCTTCGCCAAACGACAAATATGGCGGCGATACCATACAGTAAAGCGACAAGGTACCACATGACCCGGTAACCCAAGAAGTCCACCACAGCGCCGAAGAGGGGTAGCCAAATCGCCACGCCCAAACCTGCTGTCCCGCTCACCACGCCCATTGCCCGCCCATTTTGCTCAAGAGTCACCAGCCCTGCCGCCCACTGAAACAGCAACGCATTATACCCAAGCACCCCTGCCCCCAAAATAAAGGCAAAGCACACCATTACCAAAAGCGCAGGGCCTGGCGGCATACTTCCCCATATGGCCATGCTCAAACCACCAAGTGCCGTAATGCCGACCAACAGTGCCTCTAGCGAGATGCGGCGACCGACGAGATATCCGGCTACCAACCGTGCACAAAAACCACCCAACAGGAAAATCGCGAGGAAAGCGCTCTCAAACCAAGGAGCATATAGCCCCAATTTCCGCAGATAGAAAAGACCAAAAACCAGTACGGAGAACTGCCCTGCACCTAGAAGGAAAACCACGAGGACAACTGGCCAGAGTACGTGAAAGACGGAGAACCGGCTCGTGTGTCCGCGACTTGCACTAGCCAAACGTTTTGGCAGTAGCCCTAGGGCAACAATTTGCACCAAGGTCAAAAGCATAACTAGACCTGCTAGTCCATCCAAGACAGGGAACAGCTCCTGCGTCATGAACAGCGGAAACAAGGCACCGGCCATGATTCCCCCCAAAGGGATAACCGATTGCAGCACGCCCAACAGCATGCCGTTCAATTCCGTCGGAAAGTCACGGGTTACGGCATGGCGACCCGCCACCGAAAAAATGGGAAGGAACATCCCCATGACCAACATGGAAAGGAGCAGCTCCGGATAACTCGTCACCAGACCCGCCGTAACGGCGAATAGAACCAACGCCGGCAGTAATCCGACCCAAGAAAGGCGTAAACCGCCGATGCGGTCGAGGCTGATACCGATGCCCAAGCTGCCCAAGACAGTACCAACCGCCTTGATTGAAATCAATGCACTGACCTCCAAGGCGTTTAGGTGATAGTGCAGTGCGAACGCCGGTGCGAGTATCGCCATGCCTTGGAGGTAAAAAGCGGCACATACCTGAACCCCCAACAGGGAGACCAAGGATATCCATTGTTTTGATGTCAACTGAAAGACTGCCAACGGCATGTAGCGCGTCTCCGGTTTTGTATGGGACCGCTCACGTGCTCACTCACATCTAGTAGGTATGTGAGACAACCCGATAAACATGGTTTATATCTCGAACGTACCCACCATAAACCCTTTTGCCAGGACGTGGCCGCGAATCGCATGAATCACTGCTTGACGACTCGGCGGTCTGGGAAAGGCTGGTGTGAAGTCAAGCGCGAAAACCTGAACATAATAGTGGTGAGGCCCATGGCCTGGAAGCGGTCCTGGCCCAATATAAGCCATCTTCCCAAAGGAATTCTTACCCATCCGTGGAGGGGTCAACCAAGCGTGTCCCGTCGTGTCCATACTATTCGGAATCGCCCCTTCGGGTATCGCACTCTGTGGATACAGATTGTAAACGATAGTGTGCACAAAAGGGCTTATTAGTGGTGCATCCGGGTCCTCCATTATAACCATGATGTCGCAGGTAGTGGCTGGCAAACATTGCCATTCAATAGCAGGAGAAAGATTCTCTCCTAATTGCGTGAGCCGGGTCGGCATTTTCCCTTCATGCAAAAAACTCCGGCTCGTCACCCGAATCGTTTCTGGGACGCCTGCAATCTCCGCGCGATACATCATTAGCTTTCGCTTGCCTGCGCGCACACGGCGCAACAACTTTCCGAGCATGTGCCCCCCTGAATGTCAAAGCTTTCCTACGGCGACCAACCAATCGTAGCACAGGGCAGCATTTCATTGAGTGCCACAGGGTGATAAGCCATCAAGGATAATATTGGAAAATTCCGCCTAATCTTGGCCTTTCCCAGTGGCAGGCACACGTCCGTAACCGACGTGGATTTGACGGAGAAGGGGCGAAAAGACGCGCGGGCGCTCTGCGGTCCCCTTATGGAGCGGGGGCCTTTCGACGGGGTTTACTCCAGCCCGATGCTGCGTGCTCTCCGCACCGCCCTTCTTGCGGGTTACGCGGTTCCTGAACTGAGTCCCGGACTACGTGAGTGGGGTTATGGCCGCTACGAGGGGATGACAACGGCTGAAATTCGCAGGGGAAACCCGGCGTGGAGCGTTTTCCGGTGTGGCGCCCCGGGTGGCGAAAGCCCGGAAGCCGTCAGCGCGCGTTGCGATGAACTACTCCGGAAGTGGAATGAGAAGGGTCACCGGCAGGTGCTGTGCTTTGCCCACGGCGATATTCTGCGGGCGCTGGCCACCCGTTGGCTCGGGCTGGAGCTGTGTTTTGCAGAGCATCTGCATCTGGACCCGGGCAGCCTTTCCCGTCTGGGTTGGGAGCACGAAGTCCCCGCCCTGCATCTGTGGAATTACCGCCCCAGCGCGCCGGGCGGATGATTTCCGCCGGATACGCGGCCTGTGCGGTGAGGGCGGCATCATCCAGGATGCCTTCCCCATTGCTCCAGGTCGTGGAGCCACCAGCCTTTGATGCGTTCCGTAATGGCGAGGGGCGGCGGCACTTTCCCCTGGCGGATGAGGCGCCAGAGCGAGTTGGGGTGAATGCCCAGCATTTGGGCGGCCTCTGGGATGCGCAGAAAGCGATTCTCGGTCATCGCGAAAATTCCGGTTGTGGTTGGAGATTCCCTTACCGAAAACGGAGGATTCGACGTTGCTGGGAATCCCCTTCGTAGCTTCGCCGCGTCAGCGGCACAAAGCAGGAATTCGGCCTTACCTGGACTTCCCTCTTGTGCTTTCACGCCCTTGGGGGTTTGTGCGCTCTGGTAAATGAGTCCATCCGCGGCACGAGTGGCCATTCAGATTATTTCGCCTGGAGCCCGTCCCGGGGGCGTGCGCATCGGGCGAAATAATCTGAATGTTCCCGGAATGTTCCCGGAGAAAACAAAAAGGGTTGCGATTTTTCGTCGCAACCCTTTGTTTTTACTTGGCTCCCCGGGACAGGCTCGAACTGCCGACCTAGTGATTAACAGTCACCCGCTCTACCGACTGAGCTACCGGGGAAAAGTGCGCGTATCCTAGCCTTCCGTGCCACTCGCGTCAAGGACCATGCGCCCCCGCTTTTCTCTGAGCCACAGAGCACTCCCCCTTGCCAAATCACAGCATTTCGGCTATCTACTTTTTTAGAGAAAAAAGAACGAGGAAGGCGCCGATGCGAAGGCAAAGCATTATGTTACCTGTCGGTCCAATCAAAGGTGGGGGTGGACTCCTTCTGTTATTGACTCTGACCCTCAGCGGCTGCGCTTCCATGACGCCGCACTCAGCATATCCACCGGCAAACCTATCTCACGGCAACGCGTCGTCCGCTTACGACAGCCGCGCGGAAGCCACCACGCTGGATGCCGTGCTCGTCCATACCATCGCAGAAATTGGCAAGCCATATCAATGGGGTGGAGAAAGCCCCCGGACAGGGTTCGACTGCAGCGGGTTCATTCAATATGTATTGGGTCGCGCCGGAGTAACGATTCCCAGGACCTCTTTTGCCCAAGCCGAAGCGCTGCCAGCGGTAAGCCTCAACCGCATTCGCCCCGGCGACCTGGTGTTTTTCAACACCATGGGCCAGCCCTTCTCCCATGTGGGCATCTATATCGGCGGCAATCAGTTCGTCAGCGCCTTGAACCGGCAGCAAGGTGTCGCTGTGCAGAGCCTGCGGATTCCCTACTGGGCGGAGCGGCTGGATGGCGTGCGACGTCCGATGCCTACCGAGTTACTGGCGATGCGGGACAACTAAATGCATAAAAACTGGGCATTATTTCCGAAGACCATATTGGCCACTGTGGTAACCGCGGTTTTACCGGCATGCGCGACCCATGTCGGCACGGTGAATCAAGCGGCCGCACCGGTAATCACCACCCCCGCCCCACTGCCCTTGCCTGCGGTGCCGTTGCCCGCGGTACCCATCCCGGAGCAACCCAGCACTGCGGTCATGCCAGAGACCGGCAATACCTGCATCAGCAATGTGGCGTTCCCCAATTTTCCCCAGCAATATCAGGAGCGGATGCAGGAAATCGCCTGCCACCTGCAGGAACGGGATGGCCTGCCCGCCAGCTATGTGATCCCCACCCTGCAAGACGCCAGTTTCAACGCCCGCGCAGTGGCACTGATGACACCCCCGCCCCCTTCCGCAACACCTGCGCCGCCTTATCCCTGGTGGCGCTACCGGAATCGTTTCCTGCGTCAGAACCGTCTGAATCAAGGCGTGCAATTCTGGCGGGATCATGCCGCGCTCCTGCAAGCGGTCAGTCAGAAATATGGCGTTCCTGGACCGATTTTGATGGGCATTCTCAATATTGAAACGGGCTTCGGTTCCTTTCAGGGCGGATTTTCAGTGCTCAACAGCAACTTGAGCCTGGCATTGGCGTTACCTGGCCGGCGACGGTTTTTTCTGCATCAGACAGCGGAGACCCTGAAGCTCGCGCAGCGTTTAGGTGTTCCCCCAGGAACACTCCAGGGTTCACAGGCCGGCGCCATGGGTATGTCCCAGTTCCTGGCCAGCAGTTACCTGCGCTACGGCGTCACCTGGAATGACCCGCCGGACGGCCCCATGCCCAACCTGTGGCAGTCGCCTGCCGATGTGTTGGCTTCCACCGCCAACTTCTTCCGCGGCCACGGCTGGCAGCCGGGACAGCCGGTGCTGGGCCGGGTATCCGGCGATCAGGGCGCTGACGTGGCGCCATTTCTACAAGGCAAGCACCCGCTTGCGCAACTGCGCGCTGCCGGCATTCAGCCGGAGACTGCTTCGAGGCTCCCAGGATCAACGCCAGTGGGCCTGCTGCGCTTGCAGACAGAGCGTGGCCCGACACTGTTCATCGCCTACCCGAATTTCTACGCCATCATGGGCTACAACCCGAGTACTTATTACTCGGCAACAGTCTGGGCCTACGCCAAAGCGATCAAGCGGGTTATCAACGGCTGATTCGGAGCCATATCACGGGCGCCACGACATTTGTCGGAGGCCGCTGCCCTTGTGCTAATATGGCACCTTTGCCTTTCCAGAAAAGATGGAGTCCGGTGTGGCGTTAGAAAAATCGGGAATGCAATCCGTCGATTTGATCATTCATGCGCGCTGGATCGTGCCGATTCGACCGCGCAGCGTACTCCGCGATCACGCCCTGGCGGTGCATGGCGGTCATATCCGCGCTATCGGCCCGGCCGAAGAAATCCGCGCGCGCTACACAGCAACACACACTACACAGCTCGACCACCATGTGCTGATGCCCGGTCTGGTCAACGCCCATACCCATGCGGCCATGACTCTGATGCGTGGACTCGCGGATGACCTCCCGCTGAGGACCTGGCTGCATGAACATATATGGCCCGTAGAAGGCCGTTTTGTCAGCCCGGAATTTGTGGCCATGGGCACGGAGCTGGCTGTCGTGGAGATGCTGCGCGGCGGCACCACCGCCTTCAATGACATGTACTTCTTCCCTGAAGCCGCGGCGGAGGTTGCTCAGCGCATGGGCATGCGGGCCACCATCGGGCACGTCATCATTGATTTCCCCACCGCCTATGCGGCCAATGCCGATGCCTGCCTGCAGGCGGCGGCGGACTTATTGCCGCGCCTGCGCCAGATGCCCCTCATTCGCCAAAGTATCGCACCCCATGCGCCTTACACCGTCGGTGATGCGGGCTTGCGCGGGGCACGCGACCTGGCCAAGGTGGAAGACCTGCCGGTGCACATGCACGTCCACGAAACCGCTTACGAGGTGCAGGAGGCCACGGATCGTGATGGCATGCGCCCATTGGCGCGCCTGGCCAAACTGGGATTATTGGACCAACACTTTCTCGCCGTACACATGACCCATTTGAATGACGAGGATTTGGCAATTTGCCGCGACTCGGGACTACGCGTTGCCCACTGCCCCGAATCCAATCTGAAACTCGCTTCGGGGATGGCAGCGATAGCTGTCCTGCGTCAACAGGGCACCGGCTTGGCTATCGGGACAGATGGCGCGGCTAGTAACAATGACCTCGACATGCTGGGTGAATTGCGCACCGCCGCTTTGCTGGCGAAAGGCGTGAGCGGGGATCCCACCGCCTTCCCCGCCTGGGAGGCCCTGGAGGCCGCAACACTGGGGGGTGCGGAGGCCATCGGCTGGGGCGCAGAAACGGGTAGCCTGGAAGCCGGCAAGGCCGCCGACTGTATCGCCATTGATCTGGATCATCCGGCCACTTTCCCGGTCTATGATCCGGTCTCGCAGGTGGTGTATTGTGCCGGCCGCGATCAGGTCAGCCATGTCTGGGTAAACGGTAATCCGCGTATTGTCGAAGGACGAGCCGTGGATTGGGACACGCAGGATTTGTTTGCACGCGCCCGGAGCTGGGTGCAGCGCATTCGTGAAAAGGATAATGACGTATGAATATGGATCAGGCTGAAGTCAATAAGTTCGACGCCCTCGCCGATCAGTGGTGGGATACCGATGGACCCTTCCGTACCCTGCATGAAATCAACCCGCTGCGTCTCGACTTCATCGCCAAAGGCTGTGCTGGGCTGAACGGCAAGAAAGTGCTGGATGTGGGTACCGGAGGTGGACTCCTGGCAGAGGCCATGGCGCGTCAGGGGGCGGAAGTTACCGGCATTGATCTCGCGGAGGACGGCCTGACTGCGGCGCGTGCCCATGCAGATACCAGCCATCTCCGCATCGATTATCGGCGGATCGCCGTCGAGGATTGGGCGGCGGAAAAGCCGGGGCATTATGACGTGGTGACTTGCATGGAAATGCTGGAGCACGTCCCGGACCCCGCCGCCGTGGTGAATGCCTGTGCCCACCTGCTGCGTCCCGGTGGCGACGCCTTCTTCGCCACCCTCAATCGCAATCCCAAAAGCTATCTGCTGGCCATTATCGGTGCAGAATATGTCATGGGCCTGCTGCCACGCGGCACCCACGATTATCAGAAATTCATCCGGCCCAGCGAGCTGCTCGCCATGACCCGGCAAAGTCATCTGCAAACCGTGACCATCCAGGGCATGCACTTTGACCTTATCCGCCACTGCGGGCGGCTGACGGATGACGTCAGCGTCAACTATCTGAGCCATGCGCGCAAAGCGACTCCTGATGCCTGAGTTGGCCGCAGTACTCTTCGATCTCGATGGCACGCTGGTAGATACCGCCCCTGATCTCGGTGCCGCGGCCAACCGGATGCGGACCGCTCGCGGGCTAGCGGCACTACCGCTGGAAACGCTTCGCCCGGTCGCCTCCCAGGGTGCCCGCGGTCTCTTGCGGGTAGCCTTTCATGTGCAGCCGGAGGACCCGGATTTTGCGCCCCTGCGGGCGGAGTTTCTGGAGATTTATGCCGCCCACATCTGCGAACAGAGCACCCTCTTTCCCGGTATGGTGGAAACACTGATGGCCCTGTCGGAGCGCGGAATGGTATGGGGCATTGTGACCAATAAGCCGGGATTCCTGACCCTGCCTTTGCTGAACGCGCTCAAACTGCCGGTTGCCCCAGGCGCCGTCGTCAGCGGCGACACCACAGCATATGCCAAACCCGATCCGCTGCCGGTCACCCATGCCCTTGCCGAGATGGGGGTCAGTGCGGCCCGAAGCCTCATGATTGGGGACGATCCGCGCGATATGGCCGCAGGCAAGGCGGCGGGAACCCGCTGCTGGGCCGCCGCCTGGGGCTATCTGGAGGCCGGTAACGACCCGCAACACTGGGGTGCCGACCAGATCATCCAGCGCAGCGAACAGCTAGAGTTCGCCCTTCTCCATTTCGACGCCTCCCAGTAAAATAGGGCGCCCCTGGCCACGGGTGATCTGCAGAAGCGCCGCCAGCAGTATCAGGATACCTCCGAACGATTCCAGGAGCGTCGGCACCTCCCCGGCCAGCCACCAGGCCGATAGCGCGCCCACAATGACCTCAAAAGGCATGATCACCGCCGAAACACTCACCGGCATCCGCGCCACGCCGAATTGCACCGCCACCGTCGCCCCGGCAATCCACAGCCAGGAAAAAGCCAGCAGATAACCATATTCCGGCAATGGTAGCGCCGGTAAATACTGAAAAAATGCAAATGGCAAGGCAATCAGCACACAACCCCACCATACTGCAGTGGCGCGGTGCACATCACTGAGGACCGTGTCCGCGCGCAGAATGACATTGCTCAGGGCGAAGGCGAGGCCGGAAGAAATAGCCAGCAGGTCATTCGTATCCATATCCGCGAGAGAAAACCTCTGACCATTGTTGACGACCAGAGCCGACCCACCTACCGCCAGCAAGGCCGCAAGGCCACCGCGCCAGCCTATCGCCTCCTTCAAAAAAATCCGCGCCGCAAAAATAGCCCAAACCGGTGAGAGATAGAAGAGCAGAAGGATACGGATAACCTCCCCATGCACCAGCGCCAGCATGAAGGCCACATTGGTCCAGCCACCGAGTAGGAGCAGACCGACCAGAGTGCGCCCGTGCTGCCGCAGTTCATGGCGGCGACGCCAGGACCATAGACCGGCCGGTATCGCCAGCAATAGGTAGACGGCCAAAATCAGCCACGCGCCGCGCAGACCTGCCGCATTGAAATGGCGGAGCGGCCACCAGAGCACCCCCCAGAGGCTGGAGCCGACGAGCAGGGCGATCGTCGGGCCACCCCGGTGGAACGCGGAGGCAGGCTGAATGTTCTGATGAATAGCGACCGTCCCATTTGGCAAAGTTTTAATTCCGCCGTATTGTCCTGCACAAATCGACAAAATCCCAGCACCTTTGTCAGCGCCCGGAATTCCGCCACCCCCACCAGAAAATTCCAGGCACTTGTCATGACCGCCATCCTTGCCCCAGAATCGCTGCTTATGACAAAAAACTCCATGAATCCCCTGCTGGAAACCTTGCAGGCTTATCCTTTCGAGCGTCTGCGCACGCTGCTCGCGGGCGTGACACCGGCGGACAAGGAGCTCATCGACTTCTCCATCGGTGAGCCGCGTCACCCGGCGCCGGCCATAGTCAGTGAAGCGATCATTGAGCACCTGCATGGTCTCGCCGAGTACCCCAAGGTGCTCGGCGACCTGCGTTTACGGCAGGCCATTGCCGACTGGGCCACCCGGCGCTTTGCCCTGCCCGCTGGTTTTCTCGATCCGGAGCGGCATGTCATCCCCGCCAACGGCAGCCGCGAGGCCCTGTTCAGCATCGCGCAGGCGGCGCTGCCGCCTTGTCAGACCCCCAAGCCCCTGGTCTTGTTGCCCAATCCCTTCTATCAGATTTATGAGGGTGCTGCCTTGCTCGCCGGGGCAGAGCCCTATTATCTAAATTGCGATGCCAGCGGGCAGCCGGACTTTCTCGCGTTGGAGGAATCGGTCTGGGCACGCTGCGCGTTGCTCTACATCAACTCACCCCATAATCCCACGGGTGCGACACTGCCGCTGGAGACGCTGGGCTGGCTGATCCGCAAAGCCCGGCAACACGGCTTCGTGCTCGCTGCCGACGAGTGCTACAGCGAACTCTACCCCGAGGGAGATGCGCCCGCGGGCATTCTGGAGGCCGCCGCAGCGACGGGCAGTCTGGCGCAGGTGCTGGCTTTTCACAGCCTCTCCAAGCGCTCCAGCATTCCCGGTGCGCGCAGTGGTTTTGTCGCGGGTGACGCGGATATTCTCAAGGCTTTCGTCCGTTACCGGACCTATCTGGGTGCCGCCACCCCGCCCTTCATTCAGGCCGCCGCCATCGCCGCCTGGCGGGATGAGCAGCATGTGCAGCATACCCGTGCCGATTATGCCCGGAAGTTTGCCGCCGCCCATGATATTCTCGGTGCGCTGCTGCCGGTAGAAACGCCCGCCGGCGGCTTTTATCTCTGGCCACGGGTGGGGGATGGCGAAGCCTTCGTTCGCGCCCTCTACGAGGCAGAGCATGTACGCTGCCTGCCCGGCGCTTATCTGGCGCGGGATGCCCACGGCGTCCACCCCGGTAAGGATCGGGTCCGCATCGCGCTGGTCGGCAGCCTGGAAGATTGCGTCGAGGGCCTGCAGCGCATGCGTCACTTTATGGAACAGCATCCCATTTCGACCATTAACAAATCTTAATCAAGGAGTTCGTGTGAGCCAGAGTCTTGCCACCATTATCGACGCCGCCTGGGAAAACCGGGCGGAGATTTCCCCCAAGCAGGCTCCGGCTGAACTGCGGGAAGCCGTGCATCAGACCATCGAAGGGCTGGACAAGGGCGTCCTGCGGGTGGCTGAAAAGCGCGATGGCCAATGGGTCACCCATCAGTGGATCAAGAAGGCGGTGCTGCTCTCCTTCCGTTTGCAGGATAATGCCCGTATTCCGGGGGCCGAGACCAATTTTTACGACAAGGTGCCGGGCAAGTTTGCCGACTATAACAGCAACGATTTTCGCACCGGCGGTTTTCGGGTAGTGCCCCCCGCCACGGCGCGGCGCGGGGCCTTTATCGGCCGCAACTGCGTGCTGATGCCCTCTTTCGTCAACATCGGCGCCTATGTGGATGAAGGCACCATGGTGGATACCTGGGCCACCGTCGGCTCCTGTGCCCAGATCGGCAAGAATGTGCATCTCTCCGGCGGTGTTGGCATTGGTGGCGTGCTGGAGCCCCTGCAGGCCAACCCCACCATCATCGAGGACAACTGCTTCATCGGTGCCCGCTCGGAAGTGGTGGAAGGCGTGATTGTTGAGGAGGGCTCGGTCATCTCTATGGGCGTCTTCATTGGCTCCAGCACGCGCATTTATGATCGTGCAACCGGCGAGATTACCTACGGACGGGTGCCCGCTGGTTCAGTGGTGGTCTCCGGCAGCCTGCCTTCCAAAGACGGCAGCTACAGCCTCTACTGCGCCGTCATCGTCAAGCAGGTGGATGCCAAAACCCTGGGCAAAGTCGGCATCAACGCCATTCTCCGTGACATCTGAGGGGCGCCCCGTGGGCAAAAGTGCCGTACTGGAGCTGGCTGAAGACCTGATTTCCCGCCCTTCGGTGACCCCGGAGGATGCAGGCTGTCAGGATCTGATGATCACCCGGCTGGAGGCTATCGGTTTCCGGGTGGTACGCCTGCCCGCCGGGGGAGTGGAGAACTTCTGGGCGGAGCGGGGCAACGCCGGTCCGTGTCTTTGTTTTGCGGGGCATACGGATGTGGTCCCCAGCGGCCCGCTCGCAGAATGGCAGAGCGACCCCTTTCAGCCGACCATCCGCGACGGCCTGCTCTACGGACGTGGTGCCGCCGATATGAAAGGCAGTCTTGCTGCCATGGTGGTGGCGGCGGAGCGTTTTGTCGCCCTGCATCCGGGGCATTCCGGGCGCCTGGCCTTTCTGATCACTTCCGATGAAGAAGGCATCGCCACCCATGGCACACGGCATGTGGTGGACTGGTTACGGGAACATGGGGAGACCATCGACTGGTGCGTGGTGGGCGAACCCTCTTCCGAAAACATGCTGGGCGATGTCATCAAAAATGGCCGGCGCGGCTCGCTGAACGGACGTCTGACCGTGCAGGGTATACAGGGTCATGTAGCCTACCCCGACAAGGCCGATAATCCCATCCATCGCGCTTTTCGCCCACTCGCCGATCTCGTGGATCAGGCCTGGGATGCGGGGAATGATTTTTTCCCGCCCACCCGTCTGCAATTCTCCAATATCCATGCGGGTACCGGGGCTAACAACGTCATTCCCGGCCAGTTGCAGGCGGATTTTAATTTCCGTTTTTCCACGGAGTCCACGCCGGAATCTTTGCAGGCGGGGGTCCACAAAATTCTTGACGCCTCCGCCATCCGCTACACCATTGACTGGCAGTTGTCCGGTCCGCCCTTCTTTACCGCGCCGGGGACTTTGGTGGCCGCCACCCAAAAGGCCTTGCAAGCCGTAGAAGAGCATGAAGCCCGGCTCTCTACCAACGGCGGTACCTCGGACGGGCGCTTTATCGCCCAGTTGGGCGGGCAGGTCGTGGAACTGGGACCCGTCAATGCCACCATCCACAAGATCAACGAGTGCGTCGCCGTCGCCGATCTGGAACATTTGTCCCAGATCTATACGGAGATCATGGCGCATCTGCTGGAGGCTGCGGATGACCATTAGGCGCGTGCGGCAAATCCTCTACACGGCGGCAAGTATGGGGAGTCTGGCACTGGGCGGCTGTGCGGGGGTCGCGCCCCCCCCTCCCGCCACCGGCGCTTCATCGTCCTCCTCTGCGACCTGCGCCATGCCCGCCCCCAATCTGCGCGCTGCCTATAACCGTCCCTATCAGACGCATGGCCACCACTACACGCCACTGACCAGTTCCACTGGGTACGCAGTGCGCGGCATGGCTTCCTGGTACGGCTGGGAGTCCGATTCCACCACCGCCATGGGCACGCCCTTCCGGCCCCGCACCTTCAGTGCCGCCAGCAGGGATCTACCGCTACCCACCTGCGCCCGGGTCACCAACCTCAGCAACGGGCGCAGCATTGTCGTGCTGATCAATGACCGTGGTCCCTTTGTGGATGGTCGGATAATGGATCTCTCTTATGGAGCGGCCAACGCCCTGGGGATGACCGGGCAAGGGACCGCGCCGGTACAGATCGTCGCTCTGCCGCCCGCCGCCCCCCTTCCGGCAAGCACAGCGGGGGGCACGAGCACCCTGCCCATGGCCCCGGAAATGCCCGCGCCGTCACAAAGCTTCTTGCAAACCGGGGCCTTCAGTCAGGTCAACAACGCCACTCGCGAGCGTGACCACCTGCTCAAGGCGGGCATTCACGGTGTGCTCATCGTACCGGGACGGATGAAGGGGCGGTCGTATTACAAGGTACAGATCGGCCCGCTACCGGATGGCATCACCGCAGTCAAGGTCATTGCCGAACTTAAACAGATGGGTTTTCACGGCTTTTATAGCGTGGAACAATAAAGGAAAAGGAACCGCATTATGTCCCAAGGCATATGGCCCAATTTCTATATTGTTGGTGCGGTAAAGAGCGGCACGACTTCGCTCTATGCCTACTTGCGGCAACATCCCCAGGTTTTTTTGCCGGTGATGAAAGAACCGCATTTTTTCACCCGGCCCCATCCGTCTCCCGAACAGACCCATCTGATTCAGTACATAGCAGATGTCGGGCAATATCAGCATCTCTACCGGGGCGCAAATCAGTTTCCCCGTATCGGGGATGCCAGTCCTTCTTATCTCTGGTGCGAAGAGGCCCCGGAGCGTATCCATGCCGTGCAGCCCGATGCACGGATTATTGTCATCCTGCGCGACCCGGTACAACGGGCCTACGCCCAATACCTCATGGATTTCAATGAAGGCGTCCTCGATCTGCCTTTCATGGAGGCGTTGCAGCGGGACTGGACCCGTCCCGACAAAGGCTGGGGCATCTCTCAACTCTATGTGGAACTCGGGCGCTATACGGCGCAGATCATCCGTTATCAGCAGCGTTTTGGAGCCGACCATGTGCATGTTTGCCTCCTGGAAGATCTCAAAAAAACCCCGCTAGCGGTGCTGGAGGGCATCGCCGATTTTCTGGACATTGATCGTGCGGCGATGGGCGCCATTGATTTGGAAACGGCCCACAACGCTCACCGCCTGCCGCGCGGAAACTGGGCCCGGCGCCTTGCCAGCGGACGTATGAGCCGTTTTATCGGCGAGCATCTTTTTCCGCACAGCTGGGGCGAATATATCTGGCGTCACATTTTCCTGCGCGCAGGTCGTAAGCCGCCCATGGACAACGCAGCACGCCGCTTTCTACAGGAACTGTATGCTCCGGAAATCGAGCGCCTGGAACATGTTCTGAATCGACCTCTGCCAGAGTTGCGGGTATCGTGGAAAGCCTTTGAGCCGATAAAAGATACCAAACCGTCCACCCTGCCCCAGAAGCCATCCGGCAATATCTGAGCCCTCGCTCAGGCGCTGCCAAGGCTTGCTGGCCCCCGACACGTCTACTATGTTTAAGGCAATCGGATTTACCGCAGAGGAGAAGGTCATGTCTGGTCGTTATATTCGTTTTTTCAAAGACATACGCATTGAAGACATACCTCTGGTAGGAGGCAAAAATGCCTCGTTGGGGGAAATGTACCGAGAGCTGAGCCCACACGGCGTGAAGGTCCCCAATGGTTTCGCCATCACCGGCGAAGCCTATCGTTACCTGCTGGATCAGGCTGGCGCCTGGCCAGCACTGCATGCCGCGCTGGATGGGTTAGATCCGACCAACGTCACCGATCTGGCCAAACGCGGCGCACGGGCGCGCGAAATAATCTATAGCGCGCCGTTACCCGCAGACTTACAGACAGAGATTCTGACGGCTTATGCCGAACTGCGCAGGGAATATGGCGAAGCACTGTCGGTAGCGGTCCGTTCCTCAGCGACCGCCGAAGACTTGCCCACCGCCAGTTTCGCCGGTCAGCAGGATACCTACCTCAATATTTCCGGCGAAGCCGCCCTGCTGGACGCCTGCCGCCGCTGTTTTGCCAGCCTGTTTACCGATCGCGCCATCCACTACCGGGTTGATCAGGGCTTTGATCATTTCAAGGTCGCCCTGTCCATCGGTGTCATGAAGATGGTGCGTTCGGACAAGGCGACCAGCGGCGTGATGTTTTCGCTGGATACCGAGACGGGCTTCCGCGACGTGGTCTTCATTACCGCATCCTGGGGGCTGGGTGAGAACGTGGTGCAGGGCGCCGTGGACCCCGACGAATTCTATGTCTTCAAACCCGCTTTTCTGCGTGGCAAAAAGGCGGTTTTGCGGCGGGTATTGGGCAGCAAGAAAATCAAGATGATCTATACCGAAGGAGATACCCGGAACAGCACTCGCAATGTCGCCACCCGGCGCCATGAACAGGAGAGCTTCTGCCTCAGTGATGCGGACGTGCTGACCCTGACCGATTACGCCATCAAGGTCGAACGGCATTACAGCCAGAAAATGCAGGCAAACCGACCCATGGACATGGAGTGGGCAAAAGATGGTACCGATGGCCAGCTTTACATGGTCCAGGCGCGACCAGAAACCGTGGCCTCGCAAAAAAAAGGACAGGTGCTCGAAGAGTACATCCTTGAGGGTCAGGGCACCGTACTGGTGCAGGGACGCGCCATCGGCAGCAGGATAGCTTCCGGTCCGGTGCATATTATCAGCGATGTGAAACATCTGGCGGAGTTCAAGCCTGGGGAGATTCTGGTGGCGGAAACCACCACCCCCGACTGGGAGCCCGTCATGAAAGAGGCGGCAGCCATCGTCACCAATCGCGGCGGGCGTACCTGCCATGCCGCCATCATCGCCCGGGAGCTGGGTATTCCCGCTGTCGTCGGCACCGATCAAGCTACCACCACCTTGAAAGAAGGCGACAGTGTGACGGTATCCTGTGCCATGGGCGATATCGGCAATGTCTACGCGGGTGCCCTGCCCTTCACGGTCCGCCATACCGATCTGGCCACCCTGCCCCGTCCGCAGACGCAGATCATGATCAACCTCGGCAATCCGGAAATCGCCTTTCAAACGTGCATGTTACCCAACGATGGCATCGGTCTGGCGCGGATGGAGTTCATCATCAACAGCGCCATCAAGGCTCATCCCATGGCGTTGCTGCATCCGGAAAAGGTCGAGGATGCCCATGAGCGCAACGCGTTGGCAGCACTGACCCAGGGCTACGCCCAGCCCACAGATTTCTTTGTGGAACGCTTGTCGGAAGGCATCGGAACCATCGCTGCCGCATTTTATCCGAAGCCGGTGGTGGTGCGCATGTCCGACTTCAAAACCAACGAATATGCCGCGCTGTTGGGGGGGCGCTGGTTTGAGCCGGAGGAGGATAACCCGATGCTCGGCTTCCGCGGCGCCTCGCGCTACGCACACCCGGCCTATGCCGAGGGGTTTCGTCTGGAATGCCTGGCCATGAAACGGGTCCGCGAAGAGATGGGGCTGGATAATGTCATCCTCATGCTGCCCTTTGTACGCCGGGTGAAAGAAGCGGACGACGTGCTGGCGAAAATGGCGGAGTTCGGCCTGCGCCGCGGCGAAAATGGCTTGCAGGTCTATGCCATGTGCGAAATTCCCAATAATGTCATCCTGATCGATCAATTCGCCAAACGCTTTGACGGTTTTTCCATCGGCAGCAATGACCTGACCCAGCTCACCCTGGGCGTCGACCGCGACTCGGCCATAGTCGCCTTCGACTATGATGAACGGGACGATGGCGTCAAGGAGATGATCCGCCTCGCGGTGGAGGGTTGCGCCCGTAACGGCGTCCATTCCGGGCTTTGTGGACAGGCCCCTTCGGACTATCCGGAAATGGCCGAGTTTCTGGTGCAAATCGGCATTCAGTCCATGAGTCTGAATCCGGATACGGTACTGGCGACGACCTTGCATGTGCTCGACGTGGAAAAAAAGCGGAGCGGAGGGGCATGAAGGTCAACCCGGTATTACTGGTGATTTTTGACGGCTTCGGTCTCAATCCTAATCGCGCTTTTAGTGGCTGGGCACAGGCGCACACGCCGCATCTCGATCACTACTTTGCCAGCTTCCCCCATACCGCCCTGCAGGCTTCGGGGCGGGCGGTGGGCCTGCCGGACGGACAATTCGGCAATTCGGAGGTGGGTCACCTCACCCTGGGCTCGGGGCGAATTCTCCTGCAGGATCTGGTGCGCATTTCCGATAGCCTGGCGGACGACAGTTTTGCGCGGATTCCGGCCTGGCAGGATATGCTCAGAGACGCCAAGCGCCTGCATCTGGTAGGCATGGTCTCCGATGGCGGCGTGCACTCCCATATCGAGCATTTGCTGGGCATCCTGCCGCTGGTGGCGGCGGCGGGTGTGGAGCCGGTGGTACACATGATTACCGACGGTCGTGACACGGCGCCGCAGTGCGCCGACCTTTACGCCCGTCAGCTGGAGGAAACCCTGCGCCATCTGGGGAAGGGCTGTATTGCCACCGTCTGCGGGCGCTATACGGCCATGGACCGTGCCGCTTACTGGGACAGGACGGAAAAGGCCTGGGCTGCTCTGCTGCGTGGGGAAGGCCTCACTGCGGACAGTGCCGAGGCCGCTATCCACAGCGCCTGGAAGCGCGGTGAGGGGGATGAGTTCATTCCGCCCACCATCATCGGCGATCCGCGACAGAACCGCATAGCCGCCGATGAGCCGGTCTTCTTCTTTAACTTTCGTTCGGATCGCATGCGTCAGTTGAGTGCGGCCGTCGCCATGCCCGACTTCAAGCATTTCGACCGGCAGGGCGAGGCCGCCAGACCTGCCCTGTGCATGACCTCCTACAACGACGAGTATCCCTTTCCAGTCCTTTTCCCCCCCGAAATTCCCGACAGGGTCCTGGCCGAAGTGGTCAGCGACGCAGGTCTGAAGCAGTTCCACTGCGCCGAGACCGAGAAATACGCCCACGTGACCTATTTTTTTAATGGCGGGCGGGAAGACCCCTTTCCGGGGGAAGATCGCGAGATCATCCCCTCACCGCAGGTGGCCACCTATGACCTGAAGCCGGAGATGAGCGCGCCTCAAGTGGCGGACCGGATCATCGCGGCGCTGGAGAGTGGTGACTACGCCTTTATACTGGTGAACTTTGCCAATGGCGACATGGTCGGTCATACCGCCAAAATCCCCGCCATCCTGCGCGCGGTGGAGACCCTCGACCTGCAGTTTCACCGGGTGCTGCAAGTGGCCCGACAGCAAGGCTTCAAGGTCATCCTCACCGCCGATCATGGCAATTGCGACGAAATGGTGGATCCGATCACCGGCGAGCCCCATACCCAGCACACGGTGTATCCGGTGCCTATGCTGCTGATCGGGGAACCGGACGCGCGCCTGGGTATCGGCCGTGGTACCGCCGACATCGCCCCCACCATCCTGGATCTCATGGGTCTGCCGCAGCCCAAGGCCATGACCGGACACAGCATCCTCCTCAAAAACAGCATCGCCTGAAGCAGGTTTCCCCCAAGGGAAAAGGAGTTGTCGCTATGAGTGCCATTGACCGTGTCGCCGAAATCACCCAACTCATCGAAGATCTGCAAGACAAGTATCCAGCCGGGATCAACGCCTTTCTGGGAATTTTTGCTGAGGAATTCCTGCCGGAGACCCGGCATGGATAAGGCGCAAATGGCGGCCATGCTCCGCGACATGTTGCGCGCGAGGGCCTTTGAAGAGGCGGCGGCACAGGCCTATGCCCAGGGCCATATCGCTGGTTTCCTGCACCTGTATCCGGGTGAAGAGGCGGTGGCCGTGGGCGTACTGCATGCGGCTGAGCCGGGCGATTACGTGGTCAGTACTTATCGCGAGCATGTCCATGCCCTGGTGCGCGGCATTCCGACACGGCAGATCATGGCCGAACTGTACGGCAAGAAAACCGGGGTCAGCGGCGGTATGGGCGGCTCCATGCATCTTTTCGATAAGGACCGGCGCTTTCTGGGCGGTTACGCCATCGTCGGTGAGACCTTCCCCATTGCTTTGGGCGCGGGCTACGCGGTGGCCTATCGTAAACTGCCCGAAGCCGTGCTCTGCTTCTTCGGTGATGGTGCGGTCAATCAAGGCACCTTTCACGAATCCCTGAACATGGCCGCCCTGTGGAAACTGCCCATTTTCTTTGTCTGTGAGAACAACCATTATCAGATCGGCACCGAGATTCACCGTCACTCCGCCATCACCGACGTCTACAAGCGTGCTTGCGCTTATGGCATACCGGCTGAAAAGGTGGATGGCATGGATGTCATCGCAGTGCATGAGGCGGCCAAAAGGGCGCTGGACCGGGTCCGCGCCGGGGACGGGCCGCAGTTCCTGGAGCTGGAAACCTACCGTTACCGGGGACACTCCATGGCCGACCCCGGCAGCTATCGCCCGGCCGCTGAGCTCAATGCCTATCAGGCCAATGACCCCATCGCCGCGGCCGTCCATGTGGCGGAGCACCCCTACCCCAGCGCCGATGCCATTGCCGCAACCGGTGCCGACTGTGTGACCCGCTTCACCGACCACTGCTGCGAAGGGGGACATCTCGACGATACGGCCGTCGAGCGTATGCACCGGGAGATTCAGGAAGAAGTGGCGGATGCGGTGGCTTTTGCCGAACAGAGTGACGCACCGGACATGGAGGATGCCTGGAAGGCCTTCCACCGCAATCGCCGTTTCGAAACCCTCATGGAGACCGCGTAATGAGCGAGATGCTTTACTGGCAGGCGCTGAACCGCGCCATGGATGCCGAGATGGCCGCCGATGAGACCGTGCTGACCCTGGGCGAGGATGTGGGCCTCTATGGGGGCACCTACCGGGTGACCGAGGGCCTCATGGCCAAATACGGCGAATGGCGGGTACGCGACACGCCCATCTCCGAGAACAGCTTTACCGGCCTCGGGGTGGGTGCGGCGATGCTGGGCTTGCGCCCGGTGGTGGAGATCATGACCATCAACTTCGCCCTCTTCGCCATGGACGCCATCGTTAACATGGCGGCGAAAATTCCCTTCATGTCCGGCGGCCAGTTTCCCATGCCCCTGACCATCCGCATGCCCGGTGGCGTCGCCAAACAGTTAGGTGCCCAGCATTCGCAACGGCTGGAGCACATGCTGATGAATGTGCCCGGCCTACGCATGGTGGTCCCCGCTACCCCGCAGGATGCCTACTGGCAGTTACGCCAGGCTATTCGCAGCGATGACCCCATCCTTGTGCTGGAACATGAGTTGCTCTATTTCAGTAAAGGCGACGTAGACGAGGCGACGCTGGCTCCGCCCATCCATCAGGCGGTGGTACGCCGGCCAGGGCGGGACATCACCTGCATCGCCTACTCGCGGATGTTGCCGCTGGCCTTGCAGGCTGCGGAGACGCTGGCGGCAGAAGGCATCGAACTCACGGTGATTGACCCGCGTAGCCTTTCACCCATTGACTGGGACACCTGCGTGCGCGCGGTGGAGCAGACCCACCGCTGCCTGATCGTCGAAGAGGACTGCCGCTTTGCCGGTGCCGGTGCGGAGTTCGCCGCCACCCTGCAGGAGCGTTGCTTTTACCTGCTGGACGCCCCCATCCAGCGGGTAGCGGGGATGGATATCCCTACCCCCTTCAATGGTACTCTTGAGGCCGCCAGCATCCCCCGCGGGGAAGACATTGTACAGGCGGCCCGGCAGATGATGGCCCGGCGATAGGAGGAGAGGTTGATGAAAGCAGAAATCACCATGCCGGTACTATCCGACACCATGCAGACCGGACGCCTCACCCGCTGGAACAAGGCCGTCGGTGAAGCGATCAAGAAGGGCGAAGCCGTTGCCGAGGTCGAAACGGATAAAGCAATTCTGGATGTGGAGGCCTTTGCCGACGGTTTTCTGGCAGGCCCTTTGGCCGCGGTGGACACGGACATCCCGGTGCGGCAGGTCATCGGTTACATCGTCGATACGCCGGAAGCGACAAAGACTGATGCAGGCGGTGCGGCCAGAACTGCCGCGACAACCGCGCCGCCGGACACCCTGCAGCCGGCCGCCCCTGCGGCCGCCGCAACGCCACCCGATACGGCTCCTTCGGAGAAACCTGCCTCTCCCCCGCCGCCGCACACCCCGACAGCCGCCGCTGCGGCGCTGCAACCCCCGCACGCCGGTGGTCTCCAGGCTTCTCCGTACGCCCGCGCCCTCGCCCGTGATCTGGAACTGGACTTGAGCCAGGTCAGACCCGGTCCCGGTGGAATCATTCATGCGGCCCAGGTGTTGGCCAGCGCTTTAGCGCCCGAAGATGCGGACCTGCGCCGCGGCCCGCCCTACACCATCGAGCGACCCAGCATGCTCCGCGCGGCAGTGGCCCGTAATATGTCGGCGACCCTCGACACCCCCACCTTTCTCATCAGCAGCCGCTTTGCCACGGCGTCCCTGCATGCCGCCGCCAAACAGGCGGGCCTCAGCCTGACCCTCGCCCTGACCCGCGCCTGTGCGCTGACCGTCGCCGAAGATCCCTGGTTCAACCACATCTGGACCCGTCAGGGATTGGCCAGGCGCAGCCGGGTGGATGTAGGTATCGCCGTGGATACCGGCGACGGGCTGATCACACCGGTGCTGCGCGATGCGGCCGGTCGGCCGCTCAAGGAACTGATGGAGGACTGGCGGATCCTGCTCGGCAAAGTCAAAAAGGGGCGGATTTATCCGGAAGATTATCAGGGAGCCAGCTTCTATCTTTCCAATCTCGGGGTTTTCCCGGAAATAGAACGCTTCAATGCCATCGTGCCGGTGGGCGCCTCCGCCATACTGGCCGTGGCCGCCGCGGGCGGTGATGGGCGTGCGGACTTTACCCTGAGCTGCGACCACCGGGTGATTTTCGGCGCTGACGCGGCGCGCTTTCTGCAGCGGCTGGGCAAGCGGCTGGAGGACTTGTCCTGGTTAGCCTCTGGCGAGGGGGGCCGGTGAGCATAGCGACAACGCGACATGTCCTCTGCCTCAACAGCGGTTCGTCCTCCATCAAGTTCGCGGTTTTTGCGCTGGGGGCTGCGGGTGAAGAGAAACTCGCGGAAGGGGCCGCCGAGCGTATTGGGCAGAGCGTCGGGCGTTTATGGCTGCGACGGGGAGAAGAGCAGGCCATTGACCGGCAGTTGGCCCTGCCGCAGCAGCAGGAGGCGCTAAAGGCCGTATTTGCGGCACTGGCGGAGGTACAATGCGCGACGCCGGACGGCGTCGGCCACCGCATTGTCTCCGGCGGACCGCATCATCAGGCGCATTGCCTGGTGGATAACCAGGTGCTCAGTGATCTGCGCGCCTCCCTGCGTTTTGCCCCTTTACATCTTCCCGCAGAAATCGCCGCCATAGAGGCCGTACAAGCGGTGTGGCCCCATATTCCGCAGGTCGCCTGCTTCGATACGGCCTTTCACCAAAGCATCCCGGAAATCGCCAGCCGCCTGCCCCTGCCGCGCAATCTCTGGCAGGAAGGTGTCCGTAAATACGGTTTCCATGGTCTCTCTTACGAGTACATCGTCAGTCGGCTCCCCAATCACGCCACCGGCAAGACCATCATCGCCCACCTCGGTAATGGCGCAAGCATGGCAGCGGTGCATAACGGGCAGTGCCGCGATACCACGATGGGCCTCACCCCCACCGGCGGCCTGGTGATGGGCACGCGCAGCGGCGATCTCGACCCCGGCGTCCTGCTCTATCTCATGGAAGAAAAGGGCTACAATGCCGGGCAACTGGAGCGGCTCCTCAACCATTTATCCGGCTTACTGGGCATTTCTGCCAGTAGCGGCGACATGCAGACCCTGCTGAAGCTGCGCAGTGGCGATCCCCATGCAGCGCAGGCCATCGACCTATTTGCTTATAGTGCGCGCAAGGCCATCGGCAGCCTGATGGCGGTGCTGGGCGGACTGGACCGCCTCGTCTTTACGGGAGGCATTGGCGAACACGTCGCCGCGATCCGCTGGGCCATTTGTCGGCCCCTGCTGGGACTGGGGCTGGAGATAGATCCGGTCGCCAATGAAGACCCCGAACTACGCATTTCAATGCCGCACAGCCCGGTAGAAATCCTCGTCATCCCCACCAATGAAGACCTGATGATTGCCCGGCACTGTCACCGGCTCCTACCGACACGGGAGCACCGTCGTTGAAATACGGTAAAACCCATCACCGTGCGCGGCAGCCCGCGCACCCGGTACACCCCGATCATGCCAGCATGACCCAGATTCTCGACGAAAGCCCCATGCTGCCGATTCATTATCGCATCTGGGCGTTATCCACCGGCGGCACCTTGCTCAGCGGCGTCTCGATGTTTCTGCTGGGTGTCACGCTGCCCCTGGTGATACCCATTTTTGCCCTGCCCGCCACCAGCGTCGGCCTTGCCGCCGCCATGCTCATGGGCGGCACCGTCATCGGCGCGCTGGTCGGCGGGCATCTGGCTGACCACCTCGGGCGCAAACCCGTCATGGTCATGGACATGATCCTGCTCATGATCGCCGCCCTGCTGGCCGCGCTCGCGCCCAATGCTGCGGTGCTCATCGGTGCCGAACTACTGGTCGGCGTGGGTATTGGCATGGATTTTCCGGTAGGTAGCAGTTATCTGGCGGAATTCATGCCCCAGAGGCGGCGCGGACGCATGATGGCGGCCGCGATCGCCGTGCAATCCATCGGCATGCTGACGGGTGCGGGTTTTGCGCTGGTCCTCTTGCAAAGCGCCCACCCCGGAGACGACACCTGGCGCTGGCTGCTCGCTGCGGAAGCACTGCTGGTGCTCCCCTACCTGCTCGGCCGCCTCACCCTGCCGGAGAGCGTACGCTGGTGTATGGGACGTGGTCACAATGCCGAAGCCGTCCGCATTCTCGAACACATCGCGCCCCAACAAAAAGAGATGCTCGCCGCCATGGCCCGGCATCTGGGCAAAAAAATCCACCATGTGGCCAAGATCCGACCAGGTCGACATATGGGTATAGGGACCCTGTTTTCTCCGGAATATCGACGCCGCACCATTCTGGTGACCCTGCCCTGGTTTTTTATGGACGTAGCCACCTACGGCGTCGGCCTTTTCACCACCATCCTGCTCGGCACCATGCGCAATGGCGGGAACGTCGGTATCATCGGTGTTGTCGGCAGGGACCTTGCCAATGCCCTGGACAGCGGCAAGGTGGATATCTTCCTCCTCCTCGGTTCCGTGCTCTCCCTCTGGGCGGTACCCTGGCTGGGTCGGATTCATATGCAGATGATCGGTTTTGGGGGCATGGCGCTCGGCATGGGATTGCTCTATTTTGCGACAGGCATGGCCGGAGGGGCCGCTGCCCATCTGCAGCTTATTCTGATCGGTTTCATGGTGTTCAATCTGTTCATGACCGCCGGCCCCAACGCCACGACCTTCATCTTGCCAACAGAAATGTACCCCACCCAGGTCCGCGCCTTCAGCGCCGGGTTCGCTGCCGCCATAGCCAAGATCGGCGCCACCATCAGCGTCTTTCTACTGCCGGTAATCCAGTCTGCGCTGGGAGTTACCATGGTCTTGCTGCTGATGGGCACGGTCAGCCTGCTGGGCTTAGTGCTCACTTACAGCTTCCGTGTACAAGGCCGTGGCCTGACGCTGGAAGAGCACCACGGACCGGCCTTGCCACAATGAAGCTTCGAGAGAAGGAGATCAGACATGCCCTATGCCCATTTTGATGCGCTGTTGGCCGCCGTCGCACCCCTGGACGACATCCCCGTGGCCGTGGTCGATGCCGCCGAGGAGCATGTCCTGCGCGGTGCCTGCGAGGCAAAACTGCAAAGCATCGTAGATCCCATCCTCATCGGTGATGAAAACAAAATTCGCAGCCTGCTGCTCAAGCTGGGGCACGATTCCGGCGTCTGTCCCAACTTTCGCATCATCCACGTCGACAGTGCCGAAGCCGCCGCTGAAAAGGGCGTCGAGTTGGTGCTTGCCGGAGAGGCCAAGGCGCTGATGAAGGGACACCTGCATAGCGACGCCTTCCTCCACCCCATTCTCGCCAAACTGCGCACGGATCGTCGTCTTTCTCATGTCTTTGTTGCGGATATCAAGACGTACCCGAAACTCCTGCTCATCACCGATGCCGCCATCAATATTGCACCTGACCTGACCACCAAGGCGGCCATCCTGCAAAACGCCATTGATCTGGCGCGGATTCTGGACGTCGCGCAACCCAAGGCCGCCATTCTCTCGGCAGTGGAGGTAGTCAATCCCGCTATCGTCTCGACGGTGGATGCCGCCTGCCTGTCGAAAATGGCGGAACGCGGGCAGATTACCGGCGCGCTGGTGGACGGACCCCTCGCCTTCGACAACGCCATCTCCAAAGAGTCGGCGGAGATCAAAGGGATACAGAGTGCCGTGGCCGGAGATGCCGATATTCTACTGGTGCCCGATCTGGTGTCCGGCAATATCCTCGCCAAAGATCTGGAATATCTGGCCGGGGCGACGCTGGCAGGGATCGTGATGGGCGCCAGGGTGCCGGTTATCCTCACCTCCCGCGCCGATCCCGCCCGTGCCCGCCTGGTTTCCGCCGGCCTGGCGGCGCTCGTGCACTATCATCGTCTTCAGATGCTGCCATGACCGAAAGCAACGCACGCCGCCCGCCCATCGCCACCCTGACGCTCAACCCCGCCGTAGACATCGCCTACGAGGTGGCGCACCTGATTGAGGATCAGAAAAGTCACGCCACATCCACCCGCTACGATCCCGGCGGTAACGGCATCAATGTCGCCCGCGCCCTCAAAGAGCTACTGGTCTACGCCCACAGTTGCTGTGTCGTGGCCGGCAACATCGGCGAACTGCTGCAAAAACTGCTGCAGCATCAACTGGATGATTCCTACTGCGTGCAGGTGGAGGGAGAAACCCGCGTTAATGCCACCATTTTGCAGGGTGACCCCGCCGCACAGTTTGAAATCACCGGCATCGGGCCGCGGGTTTCAGAACTCATTCTCGCCGAAGTCCGGGAAACCTTTCTGGGCCTGTGCAAAGACGGTTTTGCGGTACTCACCGGCTCCGTCCCCCCCGGCGTGGATGACCATTTCTACGGAGATATGGTCGATCGCGTCCGCGCCGGCGGCGGACAATCCATTGTCGATGCCCATGGCGCCCTCCTGCAACACGTCCTTCCCCATCACCCCTTCCTGATCAAACCCAACCGCTATGAGCTGTCCCTCCTGCGCCAGCGCGAGCTCCCCACGCTGGAAGATGTGGCGAAGGAGGCGCGCGCCATACAGCGGGAAGGGGTGCAGTATGTCTGTGTATCCCTGGGGGGCGACGGCGCACTGCTGGCCGGACCCGATGGCAGCTATTTCGCCAAGGCACCCCCCATTCAGGTGAAGTCGACGGTCGGCTCGGGCGACTCCATGGTCGCCGGCCTCGTCGCCGCGCTGGCCCACGGCCAAAGTCCGGCAGAGGCCCTGCGTCTGGCCGTCGCCTGCGGCAGCGGCACGGCTGCCCGGCCGGGCACAGAGATATTCTCCCATAATGATCTGGACGAACTGCTGCAGATGACTGAGGCGCGCGTGCTCAACATTTGAGAGTATCCCCAAAAAAGCCCTCGCGAAGAGGGCCAAGGGGAAGTATGGAAGACCGATCGATCATTTGTCCTGCGGATCAGACGGGGGAATTAGCGCGCACCTTCCCGGCGCATCAGGATAACGGGCCTTTAGCAATGCCCGTTATCGTTATCGCTGCCGTTCATATTCTCTTCCGCTTCGATACGCCACCAGGCTCCGATCCCGGACGCTGTCCTGGCCACTGCCTTGTTGGGGTAGCAGGTCACTGGGTCCTTTTGTGACTGTGCAGACCTTTGGTACCAGTAGGTCGCCCGGATCCAGTCGGGCTTTTCGATATCCCCCAATTTCAGGCTGGGGTCATAGAGCGTCCCCAGGTAATACCCGGCAGTCCTGTTCCCGGTATCGGCCTGGTTCTGCAGTTGCTGCAAGGCCGCAGGAGAACCTTCGGCCTGGTTTCTGAGGTTCAGCAGGGTCCCTTCGGCCCAGGACAGGACCGGAACCGTGAGACCGAGTGCCAACAGGATAGATGCTGTAAATCTGCCTTTGTACATAACGTGCTCCTCTTCCAAAAAAGGTTTCAAAAAGGTTTTCACCAGCATGCCTGCTTCCCGGCGTGGGTCAGCAACGGGTGAGGGGGAAACAATCCTCTTAACCGTTACTATTTTGTGGGAAATTTTCCCACACATTCAATCAGCAGTATTCGTGCCATTATTAATAACCTATTGTATAAATTTGTGTTTTCCAGATTCATCATGAGCCTGGCCGGGATGATCAAGGAGATCACCCTGGAAATTTGTCGCTCCAGAACGACGACAATCAAAATAATTATAATATATGTCATAATAAACAATTTGTTATGCTTGTAGCCAATTGTCTACACTAATCCGCCATAGCATTGCGCCATTCCTGCTGAAACCACTCAGGCCCCCACGGGGTGTGCTACAGGATCATCCGCTGGAGCACTCACAATCCCCGACTGTTCTATACTGATGGACGAAGCCGCCCATGGAGGATCCTGATGGCGACCATGGACCAGCCGCTCAGCTGCTATATCCCTTTTCCAACCGCAACCGACAAGGAGTAACAGATGGCTGAGACCACAACGGATATCCTGATCGTTGGCGGCGGCCCCGCAGGAATGATGACGGGTATTACCGCCGCCCAGTTCTCGCCGCACAAAAAGGTGCTGGTAATCCGCCCGGAGACGGACGCGGTGATTCCCTGTGGTATTCCCTACATATTTGGCACCCTGGGCGGCACCGATGAGGATATGGCCGGGCGCGCGCCCCTGCTGGCGGCCGGCGGACAACTTCGGATGGGCACGGTCCAGAAGATCGACCGCGTCGCACACAGCGTCACCCTGGCCGATGGCGATGTTATTCACTGGGAACGCCTGGTGCTGGCCACCGGCGCCGAGAACTTCATCCCCCCCATTCCGGGTACCCATCTGGAAGGCGTCTTCAGCATCCACAAAGACTACGATTATCTGGACAGGCTCTTCAGTACCCTCATTCCGCAGATCAAAAAACTGGCTATCATCGGTGGCGGTTTCATCGGGGTGGAATTTGCCGACGAAATCCGCAAGCGCGGCATTGAGGTGCACATCGTCGAGATGCTGCCGCACCTGATGCAGGCGGCCTTTGACCTGGATGCCTGCGCCGCGGTGGAGAAGCAGTTGCAGGCCCATGGCGTGCATATTCATACCGGAGCCAGGGTGGAGGCGCTGCTGCCCGATGCCAGCGGCAAGCGCGTCGGACAGGTACAGATCTCCGGGCAGGAAGCGCTGACGGTAGACGCAGTGCTCATCGCCATCGGCACCCGCCCCCAGGTCGTGCTGGCCAGGGATATGGGCTTAACGCTCAGCCGCTCCGGCGGGGTCTGGGTAGATGCCTTCCAGCGTTCCCGCGAAGATCCCGATATTTTTGCTGTCGGAGATTGCGCCCACAAGCAGGATTTTTTCACCCGCAAGGCCAATCACGCCATGATCGCCTCTCAGGCGGCGGCCGAGGGCCGTATCGCCGGCATGAACCTGTATGGTTTGCGCCAGCTCCGCTACAACGCCGGCTCCGTCAGCGTCTATGCCAGCGAGATTGATGGTCTGGCCTTCGGAGTGGCGGGACTGACCCAGCATCAGGCCGAGCAGGAAGGCTTCCCCATTCTGATCGGCGAGGCTCGTCTGCCCGATCATCACCCCGCCTCCATGCCCAATACCACGGAGATTTACTGCCGGATCATCTTCGCCGCCGACTCCTTGCAGATTCTCGGCGGGCAGATTCTCGGCGGTGCCACCACCGGCGAACTGGTCAATACTATCGGTCTCGCCATACAGATGCACGCCTCCGCACCCGATCTGGCCAGTATGCAATTTGGCAGCCAGCCCCGCCTGACGCCTTCCCTACACCCCCTGGTAGCCGCTACGGGTGACGCCCTGCGCCGCCATTACGAACCTCTCCATCCCTGCATTACAGGAGCCCCGCATGCCTAAAATTGCCCAAGCACCACTCGGCATGTCCGCCGAAAGTACACATCGCTGGACAGAAAACTATCGTCTCACCACCCAGGACAGCGGGCGCTTGTTCCTAATGGCGGGCGATCAGAAAGTCGAACATCTCAACGACGATTTTATCGGCGGCCATGTAGCGACGGACGATTCCGACCCGGAACATCTGTTCCGCATCGCCAGTGAAGCGCCCGTGGGCTGCTTTGCCGCACAAATGGGCCTCATTGCCCGCTACGGCATGGATTACCCAAATACGCCCTATCTGCTCAAGCTCAACAGCAAAACCCATCTGATCAAAAGCGCGCAACGCGATCCGGTCAGCCTGCAGTGGCAGAGCATGGCGCAAGTCCACGACTTTGTGCGCCATTCCGGTCTCCGGGTGGTTGGGGTGGGCTATACCATTTATCCTGGCTCTGAGTTCGAACCGACTATGCTCGGTGAAGCGGCACGCATCATTCAGGATGCCCATGCCATGGGATTGCTGACCGTCATCTGGGCCTACCCGCGCGGCAAGGCCGTAGGTGAACGCGAGCAGGACCCGCATCTCATTGCCGGTGCCGCGGGTCTGGCAGCCTGTCTCGGGGCGGATTTCGTCAAGATCAACCCACCACTCAATGCGGCTGGCGCCATGGACGGCACGCTCCTGGGTGAAGCGGTAGCCGCCGCCGGACGCACGCAGGTCGTCTGCGCGGGGGGTTCGGAAACCGATGCGCCGGAGTTTCTGCAACGCCTCTACGAACAGATTCATGTGGGTGGCACGCAAGGCTGCGCCACCGGCCGAAATGTCCATCAGCGCAGCCAGCCCGATGCCGTCAACTTCTGCAAAGCCATCCACGCCATTGTCGTTCACAATCAGGGCGTCGATGAAGCGGTCAAACTGCTGAATCCCAACGCATGATGAAACTACCGACGCAGCGCAGCAAAATTGTCTGCACCATCGGCCCGGCATCCGATGCACCGAAAACAAACGGGTGGCCAGTACACGACCAGTTGCTGCGTACTGAAGAACTGGGCACCGCTCCAACGGCATCCAAAGGAGAGAAATCATGCGTTGCTTAGTCACCAGTGCTCGCCCCTATGATCAACAGTTCCTCAGCGCTGCCAACGACGGGCGCCACGAGTTGGTCTTCGTCGAGACGGCATTAAATGCCGATACCGCCTTCATTGCCCAGGGCTATCCCGCCCTCTGCCTGTTTGTCGATGACACGTTGGATGCAAAAACCCTGGAAACCATAGCGCGTCTCGGGACAAAGCTGCTGGTATTGCGCAGCACCGGATTCAACCATGTCGATATCTCTGCCGCGGGAAAGCAGGGCATTACCGTCATGCGGGTGCGAGATTATTCTCCCTACGCAGTCGCCGAATACGCGGTCGGTCTCATGCTGACCCTGAACCGGCATCTGCATAAGGCCTATAACCGGGTACGCGACGGCAACCTCCTCCTCGATGGCTTGCTGGGCTTTGACATGCACGGCAAGACGGTGGGCATTGTCGGTACCGGCAAAATTGGCACGGCACTCGCACGGATTCTACATGGCATGGGCTGTCACTTGTTAGGCTACGACACCGTCCTCAACCCCGCCTGTCAGGAACTGGGAGTTGCTTATGTATCGCTGGAAACGTTGCTCGCCAAAAGCCAGATCGTCAGTCTCCACGTTCCGCTTTTTCCGGAAACCCGGCACCTCATGAATGCGGAACGCTTCGCCCTGATGCCAGAAGGGGCCATGCTCATCAATACCAGCCGTGGCGCGCTCATCGATACAACGGCACTCATAGCTGCACTCAAAAGCCGCCACCTGGGTGCAACCGGTCTGGATGTCTATGAAGAGGAGGCTGACCTGTACTTTAAGAATCACTGCGACGACATCATCTGCGACGACAGCTTCGAGCGGCTGCTCACTTTTCCCAATGTCGTCATCACGGGCCATCAGGCCTTTTTCACCCGTGAGGCCATGAAGACCATCGCGAACACCACGATTCAAAACCTCGACGACTACAGCACCGGCAGGGACAGCCCAAACCTCGTCTCTGCCAACCGCACAGCCCAATGAATCGGAGACCTTTGTGATCATCGCCCCTTATCACCTGCTCCCCCAACTCCCGGAATCACTGAGCGGCCTCGGCGAACTCGCCATCGACCTGCGCTGGTCCTGGAGCCACGCCACCGACACACTCTGGCAGCAGATCGCGCCAGAACTCTGGGAGCAAACTCGCAATCCCTGGCTAATTCTGCAAAATATTAGCGGCGACACGCTCCAGCACCTGGCCCAAGATAAAGATTTTATCGCGAAGCTAGACACCTTCGTCGGCAAACATCATGAACACCTCACCCAGAAAGGCTGGTTCAGCGAAACCTATCCCCACCCACCCTTCAGCCAGGTGGCTTATTTCAGCATGGAGTTTGGCCTCTCCGAGTCTCTGCCCATCTACTCGGGTGGCCTTGGTATCCTTGCCGGTGACTGCCTGAAAACCGCCAGTGATCTCGGCATCCCCCTGCTCGGTATCGGCCTGCTCTGGCAGCAGGGTTATTTTCGTCAGAGTCTTGACGATTGCGGTCGCCAGATCGAACTCTATCCCTACAATGATCCCACTCAGATGCCGGTCACTCCGGTACGCGATGCCGAAGGCGAGTGGCTCCGTCTGGAATTGCCATTCCCAGGCCGCACCGTCATCCTTCGCGCCTGGCAGGCACAAGTGGGGCGCGTCACCCTCTATCTGCTCGACAGCAACGACCCCCTCAATGCCCCTGCCGATCGCGGTATCACCGCCGAACTCTACGGTGGCGGCCCCGAGAACCGCTTGCAGCAGGAAATCTGTCTGGGTATCGGCGGCTGGATGCTACTACGCCGCTTAGGTATCCAGCCGGATATCTGTCACCTCAATGAAGGGCACGCCGCTTTGGCCATTCTCGCTCGTGCCTACAGCCACATGCAGGATCATGGTACCAGCTTCCCCTGTGCACTCACCGCCACCCGCGCCGGCAACATCTTCACCACCCATACCCCTGTTTCCGCTGGTTTCGATCGCTTTCCGCCGGAACTGCTGACGCGTTACATCGCTGGCGCCCCCGGGGCTTTTGGCGTCGACGTGGAGACGATCCTTGCTCTCGGTCGGGAAAATCCCGAAGACACGCATGAACCCTTCAATATGGCGTGGCTCGCCATTCACGGCAGCCTGATCGTCAATGGCGTCAGTCGCCTGCATGGGGCCGTCAGTCGTCATTTGTTTCAATCCTTGTTTCCCCGCTGGCCCGAGGACGAGGTTCCCGTCATTCATGTCACCAATGGCGTGCATATGCCCTCCTGGGATTCCGCCGAAGCCGACGCCTTATGGACTAACCACTGCGGCAAGGCACGCTGGCTGGGAGATTTAAAGGATATCGAAGCCGATTTTCGCCAGACCTCCGATGGCGATCTCTGGCAACTGCGCAGCACCGCGCGCCAGCAGGTGATCCTCTTCGCCCGACGGCGTCTGCAAAAACAACTGGCGGCAGCGCACGCCCCCAATCAGGATTGTGAAAACGCCAAAACGGCACTCGACCCCAATACCCTGACCATCGGTTTCGCCCGCCGCTTTACCGCCTATAAGCGCCCCAATATGTTGTTGAACGATCCGGATCGCCTCTACCGTCTGCTGAACAACCCGCACTACCCCGTACAATTGCTGATCGCTGGCAAGGCCCATCCCAAGGATGATGTCGGTAAGGTCATGATCCAGCAGTGGACCCAGTTTCTTCAGCAACACCCCGACCTGGCCGGACGCATGGTCTTCATCGCCGACTATGACATGCTGGTAGCCGAACATCTGGTGCAGGGGGTCGATTTGTGGATCAATACCCCCCGCCGCCCCTGGGAAGCCAGCGGCACCAGTGGCATGAAAGTACTGGTCAACGGCGGCCTCAACCTCTCGGAACTGGATGGCTGGTGGGCCGAAGCCTATGAGCCGGAGACCGGCTGGGCCTTGGGTGACCGTCAGGAGCACGATGCCGACCTGAAATGGGATCAGCAGGAAGCGCAACAACTCTACCGCCTGCTGGAAGAAGAAGTCGTGCCCCTCTTCTACCAGCAGCGCGATGCCAACGGTTGCCCCTGCGGTTGGGTCGCCAAAATCCGCGAGAGCATGAGTCGCCTGACCCCGCGATTCAGCAGCAACCGGATGTTGCAGGAATACGTATCAACCCTCTATGAACCAGCCGCGCGCCTGCTCAGCGCGCGCAGTGAACGCGCCATCGTTGAAGGCATCTGCCAATGGCAACATGATATCCGTCAACACTGGCAAAGCTTGCATTTCGGCGAGTTGGATGTACAGAGTGACACGGACACGCACCATTTTCAGGTGCATGTGTATCTCGACGATCTCGACGCCGACGCTGTGGCAGTACAACTCTTTGCCAACGGTGACGGAAAACAAAATCCTAAAATTTATGAAATGACGCGCGGAGATGCCTTAACCGGGGCCATCAACAGCTACAATTACACCTGTACAGTTCCGGCCCATAGCGCGGTCGAAAGTTTCACGCCAAGGATCATTCCGCATCGCGAAGGATGCATGGTTCCCATGGAAAGTAACGAGATACTCTGGTATCGCTGATGAGGATAACTTCACGAACAATATTATCTGGCCGCGGCTTTGAAATAACGCTGGAACCACTCCAGGGCCAGGCGGGCCGCCGCTTCCAGCGCCCCTTGTTCCTCAAAGAGATGGGTGGCACCGGGGACAATGGCCAGCTCCTTCTCCGCCCGCAAGGCGGCGAAAGCCTGCTCATTCAGACCAATCACCACATCGTCTAAGCCGCCGACGATAAGGAGGGTGGGCGCTTTTACCTGGGTGATGGCGGGACCGGTGAGATCGGGTCGCCCGCCGCGGGAAACCACCGCAGCGATAGCGTCACCAAACTGGGCGGCGGCGCGCAGGGCCGCCGCAGCGCCGGTGCTGGCGCCGAAATAACCCAAAGGCAGACCCGCCGCCTCCGGTTGTCGCTGTGTCCAACGGGTGGCTAACGCCAGGCGCTCACTCAGCAGGCCGATATCAAAGCGGGTGGCATATACTCGATCCTCCTCTTCGGTCAGCAGATCGAAGAGGAAGGTACCAATACCGCCGTCACGCAGTACCTGCGCCACGTAATTGTTCCTGGGGCTCAGGCGGCTGCTGCCGCTGCCGTGGGCGAAGAGCACCAGACCGAGGGCGTTTTCGGGAATCACCCAGTTGCCCTCCAGACTCACCCCTTCTGCCGAAATGTGAACGGACCGTTCGGACCCTACCATATCTCACCTCCCGTTGACCTACCCCTTATTCATTGTAGAACCTGTCACGGCCAATTGCGCTCGGAACCCAGGTATTATCCGAATGTGCAGTATCCTAATTTATGCCGGATCGCCTGCCGAAGTAGAGATCACCGCCATACTTTGCTAAGGTGAATATCCAAACCCATAACAGGACCTTCCACTATGACTCTCCTGAGCATCATCACCTTTCTCGTCATTGGCGGCGTTGCGGGCTGGCTGGCAGGACTGCTGGTCAAGGGACGCGGCTTTGGGATTATCGGAGATATCATCGTTGGCATCATCGGCGCGTTCATCGGCGGCTTCGTGCTCATTTTCTTCGGCCTGGCAGGACTTTTCGGGGCTGGCATTATCAGCGCCATCGCTGTGGCTTTCATCGGCGCGGTCATCCTCCTGAGCATCATCAAGCTCGTCAAAAAGATGTAAACCCAGCCACATGAATATTATGGCTGTTCTGGTTGACGAGGGCGGCCTTGTCCTGCCGCATAAGCGCAGTGCGTATGGAGCGGACACGTATCGCAGCGCGGGCGAGGCCGGCAGTAATCCTTACCCAAAGAGACCAGCAAGGCATGCAGCGCATTACGCATCGCCACGTCGCCGGGCTCCAACTCAGCCTCGATGGCAGCCTGCACCTCGGTATAAGAAAGATGATCCTCCAGCAGACCCAAGCGACCCCCAATCCGGCGGGTGTAAGCATCCACCACCATAACCGGGAGGTCCAGGGCATAGAGCAGAATGGAATCCGCCGTTTCTTCACCGACACCGTGGACCGCCAGCAAGTCTCGACGCAATTCCGGCCCAGCCACCTGCTGGGCGAGTTGTTCCGGCGCCGCGTCCACCCCCCGCGCCTTTAGAAACCGGCACAAGGCCAGCAGGCGTTTGGTCTTTATCCGATAAAATCCGGATGGCCGGAGCAGTTCAGCCAGGTCACTTTCGGACAATGTCAGGATGGCCGCCACACTCAGGGCATTGGCCGCCCGCAGGTTGGCAATCGCCTTTTCGACATTGCGCCAGGCGGTATTCTGGGTCAGAACTGCACCCACCATGACCTCAAAGGGCGACTGCGCGGGCCACCACTCCTGCGGGCCGAAAGCCGCTTCCAGCGCCCCGAATACGACTAACCAACCCCTTTTCCCCGGCATCGGCAGGAACTAACCCCGAACCACCCGACGTCCCTGCCCCGTTCGGCCTCGCGGTGCCCCCTGTCGGGCTTCTCGCCGACTGTTATTTTTGCGCGGTTCAGACGCCTCGGTCCCTCGTTCCGCCTGGTCAGAGGGCGGCGTCGCGGGGTTGACCCACTGCACGCTGGCGAGCAAAGCTTCGCGCTCTTCGTCGGACAACTCGTCAAAGTAACCGGTCTTGAGCAAACGCGGCATTTCCACCACCCCGTAGCGCACCCGGATCAGACGACTCACGGTCAGGCCAACGGCCTCGAAGAGTCGTCGCACTTCGCGATTACGCCCCTCGGTCAGAGTGACGTGATACCAGCGATTGAGGCCCTCACCACCGGTCTCTTGCAAGGTCGCAAAACGCGCTTCGCCATCTTCCAGCGGTACGCCTTGCAATAGGCTGGCCTGCTGCTCCGGACTCACCACCCCCATCACCCTGACGGCATATTCACGCTCGATGCCCGCGCGCGGATGCATCAACGCGTTAGCCAGATCACCATCATTGGTTAGCAGCAGCAAACCCTCGGTGTTGAAGTCGAGACGCCCGATCGTGATCCAACGACTACCGCGCAACCGCGGCAAGCGATCAAAAACCGTGGGGCGGCCCTCGGGGTCACTGCGGGTGGTGAGTTCCCCGGCCGGCTTGTGATAGCGCAGCACGCGCAGACGTGGACGCACCCAGGAGGGAATCCGCAATACCGCCCCATCAACGGCAATTTTGTCCTGTGCCGTCACCCGATCACCCAGTTTGGCGGGCTGACCATTCACCACCACACGCCCTGCCGCAATCCATTCCTCCATCAGGCGACGGGACCCCAGGCCAAAACGAGCAAGTACCTTCTGCAATTTTTCGTCCATATTTCTCCAAAACCCACACAAGCTGCGACAAATACTTCCTGGATCATATCCCGTTCGCGCTCTCGCACCTACAAAAACTACCCCGCAACCACCAAGGCGGGGTAGTTTTCAAGAAACCGTGAAGCGGTCAGGAAGCCTTACGATGGGTCTCGTCTTCCTTTTTCTTCTTCACATCCAGCCTCTGCTGCCCCTATGATCGTTGGCAACCCGGCCAGCGAGGCCAGAGAAAAATGTTCCAGAAATTGGGGCGTCGTTACCCAGAGCGCGGGTCGACCGGGGGTTTCACGGTGCCCGGCGACCATAATCCAGCCTCGATCCTGAAGCTGCTGCATAATCTGTGCACTCACGGCCACTCCCCGCCAGTGCTCAATTTCCGGTCGCGTTACCGGCTGCTGGTAGGCGATCACGGCCAAGGTCTCCAGTGTCGCCTTGGATAAAGGCCGTGGCGCTTCGACGTGAAGACGTGCCAGGAGGGCATTGTGGCGCGGATGAATCTGCAAGCGATAGCCACCCGCGACACAGACGAGTTGCAAAACCCCTTCACCAACGGCCAGCAGAGTATCCAGCTCCGCCTCCCATCCGGCGCAGTCAGGATTATCGTCACAGATGGACGCCAGCTGCTCACGGGAGAGTGGTTCAGCGCTGGACAGAAACAACGCCAGGAGCGCCTCACGCATCGAATATTACCCTGCGTTCTTCGGCAGCAGCCACCGCCGCAACCCGCCACCCCCCCTCTTCGTCGTCTATCAAAGCCAGCGCCTGTTGCCGGAGTAACTCCAAGAGGGCTAACAGTGACACAGCGAGAGTCAGGCGATCCACGGCGGGCGGCAAGATCTCGATGAAACTCCAGGGGCGTGGCTCTCGACGGCAATGCAGCAGTAATTCCATCATCCGTTGCCGTAATCCCATATGTTGATTCGTCAGGGTATGGGCGAGAGGTGGCTTGCGCGCCGGGCGTAGAAGCAACGCCTGCCAGGCATTTACAACATCGGCGAGGGTCACCAGCGGAGGTGCCAAGGGCAAAGCAGAATGAGTTGCGGGGTAAACCGACCAGAAATCCCGTCCGGCTTGGGGCAAAGCATGGAGCGCCGCCGCTTGCCTTTGCACTGTAGCCAAAGCCTCCAGACGGCGTGCCAGTTCCAGACGGGGATCGCAGTCTTCATCGTCCGCTGCGGGTGGCACGGGCAGCAGCATGCGGACCTTGATCTCCGCCAGCCAAGCTGCCATCAGCAGATATTCCGCCGCCAGTTCCAGATTGCGGCGACGTGCTTCATGCAGGTAGAGCAAATACTGCCGGGTCACTTCGGCCACTGGAATATCGCGGATATCCATGCGGTTACGGCGGATCAGCCAGAGCAGCAGTTCCAGCGGACCGGCAAAGCTTTCCAGCAACAATTCCAAGGCACCCGGTGGGATGAAGAGGCCATCCGGCAGAGCTTCCAGGCGCCGCCCATGGACCTGCATGGGCGGCGCCGAAGGACTGGACTCAGAGACCGCGCCGCTCATGGGCCAAACCCATGGCCGCACGCACCCGCTCCAGCGTCTGCTCGGCGCGTTGGCGGGCCCGCTGAGCGCCGCCTTGAGCGATCTCCCGCAGTTGCTCCGGCCGGGCCGCCCAGTACTCTGCCCGCTCACGGATCGGGGCCTGTTCAGCGAGCACGGCTTCGATCAGCGGCCGTTTACAATCCAGACAGCCAATGCCCGCCGTGATACAGCCGTCACGTACCCAGGACTGCGTCTCCGGACCGGAATAGACTTGGTGCAAGGCCCAGACCGGACACTTTTCGGGTGTACCCGGATCCGTGCGCAACACTCGCGCCGGGTCGGTGGGCATGGTACGGATTTTCTTCTGAACCACCTCCGGCGCCGCGCGCAGTGGAATGGTATTGCCGTAAGACTTGCTCATTTTCTGTCCGTCGAGCCCGGGCATTTTGGAGGCAGATGTCAGCAGCGCTTGCGGCTCACGAAGAATTTCCCGACCTTTGCCCTCTAGTCGCGCGAGAAGCTGTTCGCGCATCCCGGCGCTGAGCCCCGCCTGCTGTTCGAGAAACTCCATCGCCTCGGTCACCGCCAGCGCATCCCCGTTTTGCTGAAAACGCTGCTGTAAGGCGCCAAACGTCTTTGCCGCGCGCTTTCCCATGGCCTGCAGGCCCTTTTCCACCTGCGCCGTGGCACCGGCATCACGACCATAGAAACTGTTGAAACGCCGCGCCAACTCCCGACTAATTTCCAGATGCGCCACCTGATCCGCCCCCACCGGTACCTTGTGGGCGTCATAAAGCAGTATGTCAGCCGTCATCAACAGTGGATAACCCAGAAACCCAAAGGTAGCGAGATCCCGCTCCCGCAACTTTTCTTGCTGATCCTTGAAGGTCGGCACCCGCTCCAGCCAGGGCAGAGGCGTCAGCATCCCCAGCAGAAGTGCCAACTCCGCGTGCTGTGGCACGTGAGATTGAATAAAGAGCACGGCCTTGTCCGGGTCCACTCCCACCGCCAGCCATTCGATGAGCAGATCCCAGACTGCCGCGCTGATTCCTTGTGTCGTTTCATAGTGGGTGGTCAGCGCATGCCAGTCGGCAACAAAAAAATAACATTCCGCTGTGTCCTGCAAACGCAGCCAGTTTTTGAGTACGCCGTGATAATGCCCCAGATGCAGATGCCCCGTCGGTCGCATGCCGGAAACGATGATCTCGCTCATCACAAACCGCCGATCATCAGAAAAAAGTTGCGCATCAACAGGAAAAGAGGACCCAGAACGGACCACAGTACACCGGTAAACAGCAGCACAATCAAAATAATGAACCCGTAAGGCTCTACCCGGCTCAGGGCAATACTGGCCGATGCCGGCAAGAGCCCCACTGCCACCCGGCCACCGTCCAGAGGCGGAATGGGGATCAGATTAAAAATGATCAGAATGACATTGATCATAATGCCCGCCTCGCCCATCAACTGCATGGGCTCGCCAATATACGCCAAGACACCGGGAAGATGTCCACCCAACCACAGCACCAGCGTCCAGAAGAAGGCCATCAACAAATTAGCGATCGGCCCGGCGATGGCGACGAACACCATATCGCGTTTAGGCGCTTTCAGTCCGCCAAAATTGACCGGTACCGGTTTGGCGTAACCGAAGAGAAAAGGAGAGTGAAACAGGAGCAATATACCCGGCAGCAAAATCGTTCCAAAAGGATCGATGTGTTTAATCGGATTCAGGGTCAGCCGACCCATGAGCATAGCGGTGGGATCACCCCGCTTCCAGGCGACCCAGCCATGGGCTACCTCATGCACGGTAATGGCGAAGAGCACGGGGATAACCCAAATGGCCAGGGTTCGGATAAATTGCGCGGCATCAAACATGGGTGCAGTATATCAGCGTAATGCCCCGTCCGCCTAATGCGGCATGGGACACTGGACGGCAACACTGAGGCCCAGCAACCCTGGGTCACCAGAGCCTTCACGGAGCACCCGCGGCGGCCATTGCAGAAGATCCACCACCGTCGAACAGAGCACTCCACCCACACCCGAGAGCAGCACCATGTCCACCTGATTTCCCAACGCCTCGCAGATTTCGTCTGGATCCGTCAGTGGTGCACTGGCGCCCGGAAGTTGCAGGGTGGAACTCATCAATGGCTCCCCCAAATCCGTAATGAGATTTTCGCACAAGGGATTTTTGGGTATTCGCACGCCAATACTGCGTTTGCGTGGGTCAGCGAGACGGCGCGGTACATCTTTGGTAGCCGGCAGAATGAAGGTATAAGGTCCGGGCAAGGTCTTGCGCAGCAGTGCATAGGCGCGATCGTCCAGCTTGGCATAGTCCGCCAATTGGGAAATGCCGGAGAACAGGAGCGAGAGGTCATGCTGCAAGTCCAGTTGCCGGATGCGCCGCAACCGCTCCTGCGACTCCCGCGCCGCAATCATACAACCCAAGGCATAACAAGTATCTGTAGGATAGACCAGTAAGCCCCCCGCACGCAGCACCTCAACCGCTTGCGCCAGCAGTCGCGGCTGTGGATTCACAGGATGCAACTCTATACACAACGCCATGACATCTTCCTTGAACGACGCAAATTTGCCTTTGGGAATGATACGTCAGCCGCACCCGGCCCCGCCAGACGGCACCGGCCTTTGTCGCCGTAGAGGCAGCACAACAAGATATGCGCTACAATCGTTAACCCCACTGCCAGAATTTTAAGGAGGCGGCAGATACAATGCCCGCAGATGACGTCCGTCCGACCTGGTCTCTAGCCGATATTCCTTACGCGGCTATTGAAAAAGAAAAAATCATCGGCAATATGGACTGGTTTTATTTATTAGCCGGTGCTTCCTTCGTAGAAACGCTGTCTGATCTCTACACCCGTAACCTGGTGGACTACTATCGGGAGAATGTAAGCGCCACTGCGTGGTTACGCCAGGAGTGGGAGCTCGAAGAGGTACAACATGGGCACGCACTGCGCCAATATGTGCTCACTGTATGGCCGGACTTTGATTGGGAACGCGCTTATCAGGGCTTTGTAGATGCTTATGTACCCTACTGTCGCACTGAGTTACTGGGACCCACACATGCCTTGGAAATGGCTTCACGCTGTGTCGTTGAGACGGGTACGGCCAGCTTCTATACGATGATTCAGGCGGCCAGTCCGGAGGCCGTACTGCGCCAACTCGCTGCCCGCATTCGCGCCGACGAAATCCACCACTATAAATATTTCTACCGCTTTTTTTTGCAATACCAGGCGCGTGAAAAAAATTCACGCTGGCGCATCGGCCGCGAACTCTGGAAACGTGTAGCCGAGGCAGATCAGGAAGACAGTTATCTTGCCCTCAAAAACGCTTTTGAAGTAAAAAATCCCGGGCAACAATTCTCTCCAGAGGATTTCTCGGCATTTCGACGCCGCATGGGCAATTGGATAAGTCATCACTACCCCTTCGATATGGCGATAAAAATGCTGCTTAAACCGATCGCCTTACCCCCCATGCTGCAAAAAGCCGCGCTTCCTTTACTAGCGCGTAGCGCACGGCGCGCCATCGTCCATTAACCACATTACCAACGGGCGCGCCGCCTCACCTCATCTCAATCATCATCACCCCAGCCCCGGTCTTCATGCTCACGGTGCCAGCGATATTCGTGACGCCGGTACCAGCGCGGGGGTGGAGGTGGTGCATAATAATAAGCTGGCGGTGCCCTGTAATAAGTTGGCGCTGAATAAATAACGCCAGGGACACCGATAGATAAATTCATGTCCGGGCCATCCCAGCCATCCCCATCCGCAAACGCCGGGTTCGACAATAACAGGATACCCGCACCCAATGCTGTCGCTGACAGCAGAAAACGCCATTTGTTAGTAGACATAATTTCCTCCACATTATTTCTCAATCAAAAAGGGGACAGTCACCCGCTGCCTACAGGGACCATACCGCCACAGACACCACCTGATGATGAGGGGCAGATGAAGATGGGTGAATGGACGCCTCCGAGGTGAGCAGCAGCCAGTGCGCCTGCTCAACATGACCCACCACCAACCGCGCCTCGCCAACCATCCGCTGACCACTGGTTACCATCGGTCGGGCAGGGGCAGCCGTTGTTGAATCCAGCGGTGTCACCTCCCGCACAAAACCTCCCAAAGCGATGAAAGGTGCGGCAATCAGCGCCACAAGCAGAGCACTGTAAATGGGCTTCTTCATGACCAGATCCCTCACAATGATGATCACACACCTTACACTCAAGCACTTTCCATGCCATAAATACCGAAAGGTCAACGACAGCAGCGTGCGGGGAAGCCAAAACACTTAAATTAAAGGCCGCAGCCGCTTTGCAGATTCATCCTCCATCAGACACTCCCCGCAAATAAAGTCTGGCCTCAGGACCACGCCCCCCTTCAACCTGTCGCCATATGCCGACGGCACACCCTCTTCATTCTTGTTTTCATCATGCAAATCATCACCTAGCAGGGTGGCCACGTGACTACAACAAGCTGCATGCAGAAGCACACAAGCATCACCTATGATAGGATGACCTTCCACGCAACCCGATGCCCATTTATGGCTTCAGCAAAGGAGCGGCATGTGATTCATCGGACGGACATTTTATGGATCAATAACTGGAATATTCTCAACAAAAGACATATTTTTTCTTATTTATCCTTGTTAGGTACATGCCTTGTCATACTGACTTTTCCACGGTTGGCATACGCCTCCAGCACACCGGTGTCGCAGACCAGTACGGTGCTGCAATCGATACACCAGGATTTATCAAAAAACGTTGATTTACAACAGCTTATATACTGGCAAAAAACCGTGGATGCGCTCAGCCACAACGCGCACCAATGCATAACCGAAAAAAGCGGCAACCTCAGCCAAATAGATAAAAGTCTGGGTATACTGGGATCCGCTACTGCCGGTGAGCCGAAGAATCTCAGTACGTTACGGCTGAAACTACAGGGCGAGGAAAAAAATCTCAGCGGAGAACTCGCCACCTGCAAGGTTCTCGCAATCGCCAGTGCGGATCTGGCCCAGAAAATTCACCAAAAGCAGGAAGCGCTGCATGCCGCAATGCTGTTGCAGCGTGATCACAATCTCTGGCAACAAGCGCTTGCCCTGCAATCCGTCCCGGTCAGCACCTGGGTGGGTGAACGGGAGTTCTGGCTTATGCAGAATGGCCAATCTATTTTTGCGCAGAGAAGCCTGCAGATATCCTTTGGCGTTGGCGTGGTTGTCTTTGCGTTGTCACTGCTTCTTCGAGCGCCACTGGCGAGAAAAATACACCGCCAGCACCCTCCGCCCGTTGCAAAAAACAAGTTCTATCACTACGTGCCTTTACTGGCGGGGATAAGCACCAGCGCGGCGATTACCGCTCTTACCAACACCTTATCGCCCTTGATCATGCTCTTATTAGTCACGTGGGGTGGCTACGCCTTTACTGCCATGTTTCTTGCGCTGGCATTAAGCCCCACCGGAGTGCTCAGTCAACATTTCGACTGGCCACCGCAAACACTACGTTCCACGCTGCGCAGGTTACGATCCATTGCCACTCTGACCGCATTTGGCCTTGCTTGGCTCGTCATGGCTCCCAACGATCCACTCTCTCTGGCGCACCAGGACTTCTTTTACTCCGTATATCATCTGACACTACTCGGTGCGGTATTTTGGCTGATCTGGAGGGCGGGTGCGCATGGGCCATTCCATATTTACCCATTGCTCAGAGCACTTACACTCCTGGCGTTAACGGTCACCGCGGCATTCACCATCCTGGGTTATCGCAATCTATCGAACTACCTGTTCTTTGGTTTGCTGATGTCTCTGCTCGCCTTTGGCATTGGCCTCTTTTTTTCCTGGGAACTGACCGATTTCTGGTCTCGACCGCCACAACCCTCCAGTCATTGGCAGCGTTTCCTGCGCCGCCGCCTGAAGCTTAAAAATGACCAGCCACTGCCATGGATCGCCTGGTTGAGCACCATCACTCACAGCTTCGTGTGGCTGGGGATCGCCGCGTTCATCCTGTATGCCTGGGGCCTGACGCATGCCGGTTTTACACTCCTCTGGAAATACTTTATCACCGGCTTCGCTATCGGCAATTTTCATATCCAGCCCTTTCGCTGGGCGATCGCCATCCTGCTGCTCATACTGCTGTTCAACATCAATACCGTGATTCAGCAATATCTGGCCAATCATTCCCGTATTATTGGCCACATGGAAAGTGGGGCCCGTCATTCGGTATTATCCATCGTCAGATATACCGGATTCATTATCGCCATACTCATCGCACTCTCCACCGCGGGGGTGGCACTGCACAATTTCGCCATTATCGCTGGCGCATTATCCGTGGGTATTGGCTTTGGCCTGCAAAATATCGTGAATAACTTTGTCTCTGGCCTGATTCTACTTCTGGAACGTCCCATACGGGTCGGTGACTGGATTCAGGTAGGCACCACCCAGGGCTATGTGCAAAAAATGAGCATCCGTTACACTCTGATCCTTACTTTTGATCGCACCGAGGTTTTCGTTCCAAATTCTGAATTGATTGCCGGTCAGGTGACCAACTGGATGTATACGAACAGTGTGCTGCGCCTCATGATTCCCTTCAATATTGCCCACGATGCAGATATCTCTCTGGTGAAGGAGATCCTGGTAGCAGAAGGTCAAAAACATCCCGATGTATTACAGGATGATCCGCGTGGCATTCCTCCCACCGCACTCTTGCTGGATGTCAATGAAAATGCGCTGCAATTCTATTTGCGCGTTTATCTGGATGACTGCAACAAAAGCTTTAATGTACAAACAGACCTGCGGGCTTCCGTGGTGGAAAGCCTGCTCCGCCATAACGTGGTACTGGCGCACCAGCAGCAGGACGTCCACATTATGCCCAAGCAGATTCTGCCTATGGAAGGGAAGTTGGCTCAGCCGACAGGAGATCGTTGACGACGAGGTTATCGCGATGAATCAGCACGCCTTCCGCCGCTTCGGGATCATCAGCGAGTTCGCTACTGTTTTTCCCGAGGCTGCGGGCGACCACCAGGGCATCCCAGTTGACCAGACCACGGGCGATTTCATGGCCGAAAGGATCTTTACAGAGCACCAGATCCCCGCGGCGAAATTTGCCCTCGATCGCGGTGACCCCGACGGGTAGCAGGCTACCTCCGTCACGCAACAAAGCGTGCGCCGCGCCGATATCCAGATGCAATGTACCATGCGCACGCAAATGCCCGGCCAGCCAACGCTTGCGTGCCGCCAGGGTAGGGAGACGTGCATGTATAAACGTACCAATCGCTTCACCGCGTTGCAGGCGCAACAGCACATTTTCGCAGCGACCATTGGCAATAATGGTAGAGGTACCGGAACGTGCGGCGCGAGCCGCTGCCCGCACCTTCGCCAACATGCCGCCGGTACCGACACCTGATCCCCCACCTCCGGCAATGCGCTCCAGCATGGTTGCTCCGGCATTCACCTCTGTCAGCAACCGGGCATCGGGATAGCACCTTGGGTCGGCGTCAAAAAGGCCGTCCTGATCCGTTAGAATCACCAAGAGATCCGCATCGAGCAAATTACTCACGACCGCCGCCAGGGTATCGTTGTCTCCCAGATTAATTGCGTTATAAGAGACCGTGTCGTTCTCGTTGATGATGGGCAACACATTCATATCCAGCAACGTCCGCAAGGCGGATCGCGCATTCAAATAGCGACGGCGGCTCCGCAAATCATCATGAGTCAGCAAGACCTGTCCACAATGCAGCGGAACTTCGCCCGGTCTATCCCCTTCCCGCAGCATCTCTTCATAGGTATGGATCAATGCCGATTGCCCAACACTGGCAGCCGCCTGACGCGCTTGCAGCGTCGTCGGGCGTTCCGTCCAACCCAAACGCTGAGCACCCGCGCTGACGGAGCCGGAGGAGACCAGCACCACCTCGATACCGGATCGACGGAGCGCTAGAATTTGCCGCACCCAACTGCGGATGGCGTCGACATTGAGGCCTCTGCCATCATCCGTCAGCAAACTGCTGCCGATTTTAATTACCCAGCGTTGGGCCTTGAGCTGCACCAATTCCCGGGACAGTTCCGGTAATTTAATCTTCATGGTTTTGCTATCCTTCATACTAGCGAGAGCACTCCTAAAGGGCAGAACCGCGACCAATTTTTTAAAAAAACATAATATCTTCGATATGTTACCACAATTTATGCATATATACCAAGTATAGAAACACAAAAAGTGTAAGGAATTAACGATAATATCGAGGCATGCGAAGTGCCATACAAAGGGAGGGGGTGGTGACTATTCCCACTCGATTATCATCGAGTATAAATATAATTTGTAATACAATGAGTTGTAATAATATTTACTGACGATGCCATGAAAAATACCATGCCCGGCGAATTTCATACCACGCTCAACTCCTGAGACAATTCGGGATGCTTGATGATAAGCCGAAGCAGGCACAGCACCCCACCCGGCGGCGCAAATCTCCCCTGCTCCCAGTCGCGCAGCGTCGCCACGGGGGTTTCGATGCGCTCGGCGAATGCGGCTTGCGTCAGGCCAGACTTCTCCCTCGCTTGACGCACAAGGATTTGCTCGGGCGTGGTGACACGCCCAATCCCTGCCTTCGCCTCTGCGAGCGCCTGACGCAGGTCGGGCAGAGCTTCACCGGCATCGGCCTCGATAGCCGTTGCCACCTTCTCAACGTTGATTTTCCTGATGCCCATGTCACACCACCTTCTTGATTTCAGCAGGAAGCATATTGGCGCGTTCGGCCTTGGCATACGCCGCTACCAGCAGCACCACTTCCTGCTCTGTCAGGTTGAAGTAGATCACCCGCACACCGCTAGATTTGCCAGACCCGGCACGGCTCCAGCGAACCTTGCGTGCTCCATCCGCACCGGGGATCACGTCCCCGACTAGCGGATTCGCCGCAATCCAGTCGATGAAGACCAGCCGCTCGTCTTCCGACCACAGCTTTTCCGCCTGCTTCTGGAATGTCGGGGTTTCGATCACAGTGCGCATGGATTGTATTATACGGGATTCCCGCACAAAATCAAGTCCTGTCACAAATCATTTAAGGACAGACGGTCATTCGGACTGCCACCGTCCCAGAATTGAACCGCCCCGAGTATTGTAGAGGCTGATTAATGTAAGTCATGCCGCTTTACCGGCCTGACGGGCGAGTTTCTGGTAATATTGTGCCTCAGCTTCTGCCGGAGGGATATATCCCAAGGATTCCAGAAGTCGGTGGTGGTTAAACCAATCCGGCCTCTGGGATCTACCGTCACCCTTACCGCCAACTTGCTCCGCTAGCTGGCGATAGTTACCGATAGTCATCGCGACGTATTTATTTAAAAATCAACATGTTATGTATTAATTTCGATAGGTAACGATAGTCCCCGAAAGACCCTATTTCACTCCCACTCAATTGTTTCCGATGGCTGGAAACCAGCGTGGGTATTGGTTCTATTGAAGTCTAGCATCGACATTTACCGTCACTTTTACCGTCAATTAATGAGCGCTTTTGCTGGCGTGGGAGATGGACTCGGTTTGCGCGGCGACTACTCCAGCCCATCAATCGTCAACAATCGCCGACAATTGCGAAAGTCCTTCGCTTGAAAAATTATACCAAATCGTAGTCCAGCTACGATTGAAGAGATTAAATAAAACTTGCCAGCATCTTCTCGAACACATATCTCTCTTCCCAAGAAGTTCAGAGCAACGAGCACAACTTGTCAGACTGCAGAACGTTCTTCCATTGGTCGGGCGGCAACTTTTGATTGCTCGCCCCCGTGCGCACATAGAGATGCTGATCCTGCTGTAGCGAGATTGGCTTGATTGACGCCGGTGGAACTTCGATAACGACGACTAGGGCGTCGCTTATCACCGCGTGCGCCAAATGTAGGATGACTTCCCCATGCACAGCTTCTTTAATTTTGCTCTTGAGTGCGCCGAGATACCGGCTGATAACGGATTCATCGACTGCACCCTTGGCCCACTTCTGCAAGTCCTGGCCGACACCCGTTATTGTGCAGTCGTCGTCAACACCAAGGTAAATATGTCCGCCCTCGGTGTTTGCAAAGGCGACAACGGTCATGACCACTTCGCGCAATTTGGTTTTCTGGTTGCCTGAACTGAGTTTCTGCTCTGGCGCAACAAGCGGCTTGAACTCGACGTGCAACCCTTCGCCGTCGCGGCAGGCTTCACGAACTTGATCTTCCAAGATGCGCTTGATCGAGCCAAGTGCATTTCTGTCCTGTGTGAGACGTGAAAATCGATCTTCCCGGTGGAAGTCGTAGACAGTTTCTTCGCGGTCGATCAGGTAATACTCAAGACGGTCCGCGTCTCCCGGCACCACGAGCGCAGCCTTTGCGTCGCTGACGGCCGCGTCGAAGTGGTGTATCGATTTTTCTTCCCAGTAAGCGCCCTTGATCAGGAGGGACAACGCGTCAACTTCGGCGCCCCCCACAGTAATGTCGAGCGTTCCTTTCTCCGAGAAGATGGCACTGGCAATAAACGCCCGCGTTTCCGGTAGTAGGAAAATGATCTGATCGTTTCTCGCATCGCTATGCCCGTGATACACGGGGAACGGTAACCAGTCGCGCGCGGCATCATCGATTTCAGGATAGTAGGGCTGGTCGGCTGCCAATAATGTGCTAACCGATGCCCTTGTGCCATGCTGCGCGAATCCCAGACTGATTACATAGCCTGCGCGGGCCATATAGTCATTGTTCACCGGCAGGAGTTCAGTGGTCCACTGCGAATTCTGGCCGCGCTGAAGATCGATATCACCGAATTGGGCATGACCCTCTTGGAGTTCACTCACGAAGCGCAGACATTCTTCTCCGGTAAGAAACTCTTCGCAAAGGACGGCTTGCCGGTAGCGCCGTGAGGCAACTGATTGAGGAGTGCTCTCATCAAGTAGAAATCCTTCAACCGTGCAACAAACCAGTTCCCAATGGCCATTTCCGTTTGTCAGCACTGCGCGCCGCCGGAAGCGGCGAATATCACAACTCGCCTGAAGTTGGTCGATGAGCTTACAGGGGGGCTTGTCTGTGAATTCACGCACCATATTGCTCAATGCTCGCTGTCTGAACCGTTGGATCAAAGATCAGCCGCAGTGCATACAGCAGGTTACTCTTCCCAATGCGGTTTTCGCCCACGACAACAACGTTCCCATCAAGCGCGACGTCAAATTCGTTGAAATTGCGAAAGTTGGTAATCCGGATGCGCTTGATCTGCATGGCTTTCTGTCCTTATTCGTTTGGCCAGCCTTCCGGAACAAGCGCTGGCGGCTTGGTCCAGGGTTGCTCAACGAGTGCATCCTGGAACCATTCGTCCCGAAGGTTCGCATGCTCGGTCACGATGAGTTGGAAGCCGGGCACATCCTCTTGCGTGAACTTCAACAACAGCTCGAACAATCGGCGAACCGCCGCAAGATCCGCATCTGCTTCCGTTTTCTGAACTGAGCCATCTGCTTCCTGATAGACCTTCTCCGAGGGGAAGTAGACCTGAGTCGGTTGATCGATCAGCAAGAAATGTGGAATCGGGCAGTTGTTTTTCGCAGCAAAAAGATGCAACGCCATCAAAGCTGAGAGGTGATAGGCCAGATGATTTTCGGAGTTATCGTCAATTTTGGTGTATGAGCGTGTTCTAACATAGCTTAGGCGGCGTCCTGTTGATCATCCGGCAGAGTTTCATTAGCCGGTAATCCATCGATGAATTTCATTCCCGCAAAGAGATCAC